>JAABUX010000036.1_pt1 | contig 223746 bp, 205 predicted proteins | sample 5561851 | NCBI WGS metagenome assembly JAABUX01 (sample SAMN10711883, study PRJNA513361) | rock metagenome | isolation source: Antarctica rocks | place: Antarctica: Victoria Land, Richard Nunatak red sandstone | collected 2016-01-03 | reverse complement strand
TTAGCCATGATTCACTCGAGCACCTTAGGATTCTCTCCTCGACCACCTGTGTCGGTTATCGGTACGGGTTTTTGATACCTAGCGTTTAGAGGATTTTCTTGGAAGTATGTTTACCGCCGCTATCTGCGCGGCCGAAGCCTTGCAGTACTCTCACCCTCGACAAAGGCTGCGGGTTTGCCTGCAGCCCCTCTATCTACCGGCTTTAACCTGCTATTCCGTCAGCAGGCGGGCGTGTCACTCCTTCGTCTCCCCATCACAATATCAAAAAGTACTGGAATATTAACCAGTTGTCCATCGGCTACGCCATTCGGCTGTGCCTTAGGCCCCGACTAACCCTGATCCGATTAGCGTTGATCAGGAAACCTTAGTCTTTCGGTGGACAGGTTTCTCGCCTGTCTTATCGTTACTTATGCCTACATTTGCTTTTCTGGAAGCTCCAAAACCTCTCACAAGTGTCTCTTCACCGCCACCAGAATGCTCCCCTACCATAAAATTAATTATCCAAAGCTTCGGTGAAGTATTTAATGCCCGTTTATTATCCATGCCCGATCGCTCGACTAGTGAGCTGTTACGCACTCTTTAAATGAATGGCTGCTTCCAAGCCAACATCCTAGCTGTCTAGGCAACCGGACCTCGTTAGTTCAACTTAATACTCACTTGGGGACCTTAGCTGTTGGTCTGGGTTCTTTCCCTCTCGGCCCGGGACCTTAGCACCCCAGGCCTCACTCCAGCGCATCATTTTCCAGCATTCGGAGTTTATCTGGATTTGGTAGGATTTGACTCCCCCGCGTCCAATTAGTAGCTCTACCTCTGGAAAACTCCTTGTCGCGCCAGGCTGTTCCTAAAAACATTTCGGGGAGTACGAGCTATTTCTCAGTTTGATTGGCCTTTCACCCCTACCCACAATTCATCCAAAAACTTTTCAACGTTTACTGGTTCGGTCCTCCAGACCGTGTTACCGGTCCTTCAACCTGACCATGGGTAGATCACAAAGTTTCGCGTCTACACCCACTGACTATGCGCCCTGTTCAGACTCGCTTTCGCTTCGGCTGCAGGCCTCCAGGCCCTTAACCTTGCCAGTGAGTAGTAACTCGTAGGCTCATTATGCAAAAGGCACGCCGTCACAGAATCTCTCTGCTCCGACCGCTTGTAAGCGCACGGTTTCAGGTTCTTTTCACTCCCCTGTTCGGGGTTCTTTTCACCTTTCCCTCACGGTACTTGTTCACTATCGGTCTCTTTCTAGTATTTAGCCTTGCCAGATGGTGCTGGCTGCTTCCCACAAGGCGTCTCCGACCTCGCAGTACTCAGGATACTGTCCTCTGGCTCCAGCTTACGTATACGGGGCTATCACCCTCTACGGCCGGCCTTCCCAGGCCGCTCTACTTTGCCTTCGCCAGATCCTGACAGTCCTACAACCCCACACCTGCCGTAACAGGTGTGGTTTGGGCTCTTTCGCGTTCGCTCGCCACTACTTACGAAATCACTATTGTTTTCTCTTCCTCCGCTTACTTAGATGTTTCAGTTCAGCGGGTTTGCCCTCCCCCTTGCGAGAGAGTGATTAGTCTTCAACTAACCGGGTTGCCCCATTCGGAAATCTCCGGATCACCCCATATGTGCTGGTCCCCGAAGCTTATCGCAGCTTGTCACGTCCTTCTTCGCCTGAAAGAGCCTAGGCATCCCCCGTGCGCCCTTCCTTACTTTCTTACGCGTACTGGCCGCCTTTTGCGCGCCGGCCGTACCGTCCGCTAATAGCTCATGCCACTAGCCCCTCGCCTTTCACTATCTTCTTTCCATATGTCAAAGAACGTCGGAGAAGCTCTCTCAGCTCCCCCCTGTGGAGAATAACGGATTCGAACCGTTGACCCCCTGCGTGCAAGGCAGGTGCTCTAGCCAGCTGAGCTAATTCCCCCCGTGCCCCGCGCTCTGCCTGTAGTCCCGAGCAGATTTGAACTGCTGACCCCTACATTATCAGTGTAGTGCTCTGACCAGCTGAGCTACGAGACTCTATGAGTAGTTCTCTAGCAGCCCTCCTAACTTTTCACGGGCCCGGGAAAGAACCCCCATTCTATCCCCATTCAATTCAATCAATCACTCACAAAAAGAAACTTCCGTAATAGCCTAGCGCCTGATAAAAACCAGTTTCAAACAACTTTCCGCTCCAGAAAGGAGGTATTCCAGCCGCACCTTCCGGTACGGCTACCTTGTTACGACTTAGCCCCAGTTATCGGTTTTACCCTAGGCCGCCCCTGGACGGCAGCAGACTTCAGGCACCCCCAACTTCCATGGCTTGACGGGCGGTGTGTACAAGGCCCGGGAACGTATTCACCGCGTCGTTGCTGATACGCGATTACTAGCGAATCCAACTTCATGAGGTCGAGTTGCAGACCTCAATCCGAACTGTGAACAGCTTTACAAGATTGGCTCCAGATTGCTCCTTCGCTGCCCGCTGTACTGCCCATTGTAGCACGTGTGTAGCCCCGGACGTAAGGGCCATGATGACTTGACGTCGTCCCCTCCTTCCTCTCTACTTGCGTAGGCAGTCTGAATAGAGTCCCCACCTTGACGTGCTGGCAACTATTCACAGGGGTTGCGCTCGTTGCGGGACTTAACCCAACACCTCACGGCACGAGCTGACGACAGCCATGCAGCACCTAGTTTCGTGTCCTTGCGGACGGGCCCATCTCTGAACCCTTCACTAACTTTCAAGCCCGGGTAAGGTTCCTCGCGTATCATCGAATTAAACCACATGCTCCTCCGCTTGTGCGGGCCCCCGTCAATTCCTTTGAGTTTCAATCTTGCGACCGTACTCCCCAGGTGGATTACTTAACGCTTTCGCTTTGACGCTAACCGTATATCGCTAACATCGAGTAATCATCGTTTAGGGCGTGGACTACCAGGGTATCTAATCCTGTTCGATCCCCACGCTTTCGTGCCTCAGCGTCAGTCGACACTTTAGTGAGCTGCCTTCGCAATCGGTGTTCTGTGTCATATCTAAGCATTTCACCGCTACTTGACACATTCCGCCCACTTCATCTGTACTCCAGCACATCAGTATCAATGGCAGTGTCCCGGTTGAGCCGTTACCTTTCACCACTGACTTAATGCGCCGCCTACGCACCCTTTAAACCCAATAAATCCGGATAACGCTCGGATCCTCCGTATTACCGCGGCTGCTGGCACGGAGTTAGCCGATCCTTATTCACCGGGTACCTTCAGCCCTCTACGCATAGAAGGGTTTATCCCCCGGTAAAAGCAGTTTACAACCCATAGGGCCTTCCTCCTGCACGCGGCATGGCTGGTTCAGGCTTGCGCCCATTGACCAATATTCCTTACTGCTGCCTCCCGTAGGAGTCTGGTCCGTGTCTCAGTACCAGTGTGGGGGGTCATCCTCTCAGATCCCCTAGTCATCGTCGCCTTGGTGGGCCGTTACCCCGCCAACTAGCTAATGACACGCATGCCCATCTTGAACCAATAAATCTTTCCTAATAGGCCAATGCTGACCCCATTAGGATATGCGGTATTAATCCGGATTTCTCCGGGCTATCCCCCTGTTCAAGGTAGGTTGCATACGCGTTACGCACCCGTGCGCCACTCTCATGAGAGCTAGGCCCTCAATCCCGTTCGACTTGCATGTATTAAGCCTGCCGCTAGCGTTCATCCTGAGCCAGGATCAAACTCTCCATTGTAAAGTTTTGATCCGCCTGGCCAAAGGTCACTCGTCGTCCCGCCGAACCTCCGAAAAGGACCGCCGATACCTTCGCATGACCCCGGCCAGACTGGCAGGTGCTGACCCGCGTCAAAAAGCCCCTAAAGCGCTCCCAACTGCAAGCCAGTCTAGCTCTGCCTCATTGTCTTCCATCGGATTCTTGTTCTTGCCGCCTTCACCGCACTCCGAAAGCCCCTCTAATACTTATTCATGTAATCACTCACATGATCACGCAAAAGGACCGCTCGAAGCCGCCAAAGGCAGCACGCTATGCTATTACTTCCGTCTCTTCAAAGAACGTGCAAACTTTACTGCTTCCGCCTCAACCCTTCTCACTCTCCCTCTTTTTCGCCCGGCGGACTGCAAAGGTAAAAATAACTCCAAAACTAAAATAGAAACTTTAAATAATCTTTCAGACTTCCTGCCTCTATTGGACCAATGAAATTGGGTCCTAAAAATACATAAGATTCTAATTCTCTCGATGAATTTAAGGGTGATTTATTCACAATTTTCTTAACACCCAAAATTGACCAGTGGAAAGCAACACGAGCGTACATGCCTCTTGTACATCAATCCCCTGTTTCATAAGTTGCTGTTGTAGCGCCTCATTTTCGGCCCCAGGATTAAAGATGACACGTCTCGGCTTAATCCTTGTTAAAAGCTCGAGCATACCAGATTGGTTACGAGGATGGAGATAAACACTTACAGTATCAATAGTATCAAAATCAAGATCGGGTGAAAGTATATTAACCGTCCTGATTTGCCCGCCTGTCAAACCAACTGGAAAAACAGTATATCCATGGTCCAACAGCCGTTTTACGGCCAGGTAAGAATACCGCTCCGTATTTGCTGATGCTCCCAGTACCATAACGGCGGGCTTGGACAACGTGTGTTCTACTAAATTCATATCAAGCGAAGTTACTAGGATAGCAACTTATAAGCGATAGCTTCGGCTACGTGAAGCCCATCAATGGCCGCAGACATAATTCCGCCGGCATAACCTGCACCTTCTCCGCAGGGAAACAGCCCCGAAACCTGAGGATGCTCTAGACTTATCTTATCCCGTGGAATGCGAACGGGAGAAGACGTACGTGATTCAACCCCTACCAAGATAGCATCGTTCGTAAAAAAGCCCCTCATTTTTTTACCAAATTCTGGCAGCGCGCGCCTCAGGTTATCACTTACCAGCTCTGGAAGAACTTCATCAAGAGAGGCCGAAGAAACCCCGGGGTAATAACTGCAGCGGGGCAAGTCTAAAGATGTTTTACGCTCGACGAAATCGACCATCCTCTGACCCGGGGCGACCAACCTGCCACCGCCGGCGACGTAAGCAGCCTTCTCTACGCTTGCTTGTAAGTTAAGTAAAGCGAGCGGGTTAGAGCTGCTAGCAGGAACATCCCTGGGATCGATCTGAACGACAAAGCCTGAGTTCGCCCATGGATTATTTCGCCTGGAGGGAGACCAGCCATTCACGACGATCTCCGCGTCTGCAGTTGCGCAGGGAGCGATGATCCCTCCCGGGCACATGCAAAATGAGAATACACCACGCGATCCGATCTGCTCCACGAGCTGATAATTAGCCGGTGGTAAAAAGGGGTCTGGACTGGCCGAGTGATACTGGATCACATTGATTATTTGCTGATCATGTTCAATCCTCACACCGAGCGCAAAGCCTTTCGGTTCGATTTGGATGCTTTTCTTATTAAGGAGCCGAAAAAGGTCCCTTGAAGAATGCCCACCCGCAATAATCACAGCGGCACCGTCCCAGGAATCGCCTCTTTGATCAACCAGCGCCTTAAATTTTCCTTCATTAATAAGAATGTCTTCAACACGGGTGCTGAAATGGATCTCGCCCCCGTGCTCTTCGATAGCTTCACGAATAGCGGTAATTATCGCCGGCAGCTTGTTTGTCCCAATATGTGCCCTGGCATCTGCCAAAATTGAGTGCGGTGCCCCATATAAGACCAAAAGCCGAAGAATTAAATCCAAATCCTCTTTTTTCCCTGATCTACTGTAAAGCTTGCCGTCAGAATACGTACCTGCGCCACCTTCACCAAAACAATAATTTGAATCGGAATTAACCTCACCTTCACGGCTTATCAACGCCAGATCTCGTCTTCGGTCCCTGACTGCTTTTCCTCTTTCCAGGAGAACAGGTTTGAATCCTAGTGAGATCAACCTTAAAGCCGCAAAAAGGCCGGCCGGTCCTCCGCCTAAGATGATCACGCGAGAGGCATTTGAAACCTGGCGCAATTGCAAGGGCTGCTTTGTTAGTAGTGGACTTTCTCCGACAAAGACCCTTAACCGGCAGCGGTAGAAGGGGCGTTTAGACCGCGCGTCGAGAGAACGGCGCTCAAGGACTATGTCCGTAATATCGGATTGCGCGATCCTGAGTGCGCGCGCACAAGCTTCCACAAGGTCGTTTCTTGAGTCTGCGAATTGTGGCTGCATCTGGATTTCGACATTCTTAATCATCTAAATAGTCCTTTGCCTCGTGTCATTAAAGAACTTGTTTTGTAATTGTTTTAGCCTCACCGCCTTTAAATTATCGACTTTATTTAATCGTGTATTATATTCGGCGTATGAAAAAGCTAAAAAGCTCATGAAAAAGACATTATTGTTCTTTGCAGGCATCACAATGCTTTTGTCAAACAGCTCCTGCAGCTATAATTCGCTGGTCACATTGGACGAACAGGTTAAATCTCAATGGGGTCAGGTTCAAAACGCTTATAAAAGACGTTCGGACCTCATACCAAATTTGGTGAGCACCGTTAAAGGCGCCGCTAATTTTGAACAAAAAACATTGATTGATGTGACGAAGGCCCGTGCGGCGGCAACTAGTATGACCGTCGACCCTTCCAATATTACTCCTGAAAAACTTCAGGAATTTCAGGCTAAGCAAGGCCAGTTAAGCCAGGCACTTGGCCGGCTCCTGTCGGTTACCGAAAACTATCCGCAACTGAGGGCCACGGAGTCTTTCAAAGAATTGCAGTCTCAGTTGGAAGGGACAGAAAACCGTATCTCAGTTGAGCGCCAAAAGTTTAACACCGTCACACAGGACTATAATACGAAGGTAAGGAGCTTTCCCGCGAACATCTCTGCAAGTATGTTCCACTTTAAAGAAAAGCCTTATTTTCAAGCAGACCCGGCCGAGCAGAAAGCTCCCCAGGTTCAGTTTTAATGCTACGCCTCTTTGACACGCACTTGTTGGCCTACTTAATAAACCATTAAATGTCTGTACTCGACACCCGGCAACAAGAAGAGATTAAGACGGCGATCGCCCATGCCGAACATCAAACATCTGGGGAAATCAGAGTATGCATGGAGAAGAAGTGTAAAATAGATCCTGTAAATCGGGCGGCTTATTATTTTCACAAGCTTGGGATGGAGAAGACCCAATACCGAAATGCGGTTCTCATCTATCTAGCTTATGGGGATCGTAAGTTCGCCATAATAGGTGATGAGGGAATTCACAAACATGCCGGGCCACATTTTTGGGATGAAACTAAAAATCTCATGCTCTCTTATTTTCAAAAGGGGGAGATAAAAGAAGCTCTGATCACCGGAATACGGGAAGCTGGTCTTAAAATCAAAAAATTTTTTCCACATGGAGCAAATGACCGCAATGAGCTTTCAGACGAAATTGTAGTCATCGACTAATGAAGAGATTAAGCACCTGTGGTCCTCTTCGTCTACTTGTACGTTTACTTTTATTCGTAGCCTTAGTTCTGTCCAGGGACGTTGTTTGGGCACAAACACTTCCAAAACAACCTACCCCGCCAAGACTCGTCAACGATTTTGCCGGGATGCTAAGTCCGTCTGAAAATCAGCGGCTTGAAGATAAGCTTGTCGCCTTCGATGATTCAACGAGTAACCAGATCGCTGTAATCACAGTTAAAAGTCTAGAAGGTTACGATATTTCGGACTACACCGTTAAGACTTTCAACGCCTGGAAAATTGGCAACGTCAAGAAGAACAATGGTATACTCCTGCTTATTTCACAGCAGGAACGCAAGGAATGGATGACAACCGGGTATGGCCTTGAAGGTGGTGTACCCGATGCCTTGGCTCGCAGGATCATCGACAACCAGATCGCTCCTGCTTTTAAAGCGAATAAATACTATGAAGGGCTTGATTCGGCGACGACAACGCTGATGAAACTGGCCAACGGAGAATTTCACGACGCAAGACCAAGACCAGTAGCGGGTGCCTCCGATGGAAGCATCCCTTCAGGGATCATTGTTTTAATCATTGTTTTCATCATCCTGTTTTTCATTTTTCGCGGTGGTGGCGGTGCGAATCAGATTCGGAGTACCGGTTTTGGGTTGCCTTGGTGGATGATGCTTGGAATGCTTGGTAGTGGTAACCGCGGAGGTGGGGGTTTTGGTGGCGGCGGTTTTGGTGGAGATGGCGGCGGTGGAGGCGGGGGCTTTGGCGGTTTCGGGGGTGGAAACTCGGGTGGAGGCGGCGCAGGCGGAAGCTGGTAAGCCTCTAAGATCAGCTCATCTTGAGTTTTTTCTGTATGTCCTGCACATATCCCTTGAATTTCTTGTCTGTATCGATCAGATCGTCCACTGTTTGGCATGCATAAATAACCGTTGAGTGATCCCGGCCGCCAAAAAATTGTCCGATTGATTTTAGGCTTGATTTCGTAAGGCTTTTCGCCAGATACATTGAAATTTGTCGCGCCTGTACGATCTCTCTCTTACGGGTCTTTGATTTCACCATATCGACGGGCACTTCAAAATATTCGCAAACCAATTTCTGGATGAACTCGATCGAGATCTCCCGGCTTGCATTTTGGATAAAATTCTTAAGCATTTGCTTGGCGAGCGCAAGGTCGATATCCTTGCGGTTCATTGTAGCGTGTGCCAGTAGTGTGATCAAAGCTCCTTCAAGCTCCCTTATGTTGCTGTCAATATTATGGGCAATGTATTCGATGATCTCCTGGGGCAGCTCGATGCCATCTTTTTGCATCTTAGTTTGGAGAATAGCTATACGGGTCTCCAGGTCGGGCATTTGAAGATCTGCAGAAAGACCCCATTTAAAACGGGAAAGTAATCTTTCTTCCAGGCCAACGAGATCCTTAGGCGCTTTATCAGATGTAAGAATAATCTGCTTGCCTGTTTGGTGAAGGTGATTAAAGATATGGAAGAATACGTCCTGTGTTTTGTCCCTGCCGGCAAGGTTATGAACATCATCGACGATTAGAACATCAATGAGATGATAGAAGTTTACAAAGTCATTAACCGAATTGTTCTTTAATGAATCTACAAATTGCTGAGTAAACTTTTCAGAGGACACATAGAGGACCAGCCTGTCGGGCTGATGTGTTTTAACTGATGAGCCAATGGCCTGCGCAAGATGTGTTTTGCCTAATCCTGTCCCACCGTAGATCATAAGCGGGTTAAAGCTGGTCCCTCCCGGGCGGCCGGCCACCGCATATCCAGCCGAACGTGCAAGACGATTGCAATCCCCTTCTACAAAGTTGTCAAATGAATAATTTGCATTTAGTTGGGGATCGATGTTAATTTTCTTGAGCCCCGGTATCACGAAAGGATTTTGAATGGACTCATTGATCTTAACCGGCATAGGTACCGACTGGTTCCTTAGATCACCATTCCCAGTAGTCGGTATGTTGATCGTGTAAGCCTGCTTGTTGTTACCCTGACGGGCCTTGTCCATGACAATATTATATTCTAGACGGCCATCTTGACCAAGTTCATGTTTGATCGTTTTGCGAAGCAGATTGACGTAATGTTCTTCAAGCCATTCATAAAAGAACAAGCTGGGTACCTGGATGGTAAGTATGTTCGCCTCTAGTTTTAATGCTCTTATTGGTTCGAACCAGGTCTTGAAACTCTGCGTAGGTACATTATCCTTAATAATTCGAAGACAGCTCTCCCAAACCGATTGATAGGTTTTTTCCATTCATACAATGTTAATAAGTTGATATTCAGGGAGGGATAATTGAAAGCGATACCAGAACCCTGAAAACAAATATTAACAAATTCTGGCTTAGGAGCGCCAAAAATATTTATTATTAATTTACTGTAAATGAGATAGTTAATCAAAAAAAAACCACGTTAAAATTCACTCAGAAAAGAGACCTTTTTTTAGGTTTTCATCAAAAGTCATGTATAGGAACCAAAGGGATTTTTCCACAATGGACTCCATGTGATACGTTTACGTGCCAATGTATTCACCAAAAATGACTCTTAAGGCATCTGAAATTTCGCCGAGAGTGGCCTTTCTTTCAACAGCCTCAAGAATAAGAGGCATAAGATTTTCTCCGCCGGCAGCGACTTGTTTTACCGCCTCAAGCGCCGCATAAACAGCGGTGTTATTTCGCTGGGCCTTGATCGCCTGAAGCTTCTCGAACTGGACTTTTTGAATCGAGTCCGACACCTGGAAGACGTTTTTAACAGGGTCTTCGTGAGCGGTAAAAAGATTGACCCCAATGACCTGCCTGCGGTTCTCCTCAAGATCTTTCTGGTAATTATAAGCTGCAGAAGCGATCTCGTTTTGCATATAGCCCGTTTCAATCGCTCGTACAGCGCCTCCGATCTGATCAATTCGCTCGATATACTGCCAAGCGAGGGTCTCAATGCCGGTGGTTAGACTTTCTATAAAAAAAGAACCGGCCAGAGGATCTGCTGTGCCGGTCACTCCGGTTTCAAAGGCAAGGATCTGCTGGGTTCTGAGCGCGATCGTGGCGGCCTCTTCAGTGGGCAATGATAGTGCTTCATCATAACCATTAGTGTGCAGCGATTGAGCGCCGCCAAGCACGGCGGCCATCGCCTGGTAAGATGTACGTACAATGTTATTCATGGGCTGCTGCGCAGTAAGGGTTGAGCCTCCCGTCTGACAGTGGAACCTGAGCTGCATCGCCCGGTTATCGGTCGCCCCCAGCTGGCTGCTTAGATGGGCCCACATTCGGCGTGCCGCCCTGAATTTTGCGATCTCTTCAAAAAATTCATTGTGGCAGTTGAAGAAAAACGACAGGCGGCGACCAAAAACATTAATATCCAACCCTGCTTCAAGGGCTGCCTGGAGATAGGCTTTGCCATTGGCCATAGTAAAGGCAAGCTCCTGTGAAGCAGTACAGCCCGCTTCCCGCATATGGTAACCCGAGATGCTTATTGTATTCCATTTCGGAATGTTTACTGAGCTCCAGGCGAAAAGGTCTGTTATAAGCCGCATAGAGGCCTTAGGCGGATAGATATATGTTCCTCGCGCGGCGTATTCCTTTAGTATGTCATTTTGTACCGTTCCCGAAAGTTTCGTTAGATCTGCACCCTGTCTTTTGGCGACAGCAACATACATACAGAGCAGAATCGCGGCTGTAGCATTGATCGTCATACTGGTTGTGACCGTATCCAGAGGAATATCTGCAAAAAGCGCCTGCATATCCTCAATAGTGTCAATGGCGACTCCTACTTTTCCCACTTCGCCCTGTGCGAGTGCATGATCAGAATCATACCCTATCTGGGTTGGAAGGTCAAAGGCTACAGACAGGCCGGTAGTACCTTTACTGAGAAGGTATTTATACCTGAGATTAGACTCTTCGGCGGTAGAATACCCTGCATACTGCCGAATGGTCCAAAGCTTTCCGCGGTACATATCCGGCTGGATCCCGCGGGTAAACGGAAAATGGCCAGGGAGTTCATTCATTGCCGGCCCGGTGGTATAAACCTCTTCCAGGTCAATTCCAGAAGTAGTCGTAAATTTATTAGTCATTAATAAAACGCTCTGACCTCTGATTTCAGCGAACTAATCGCGAACGTGTAAGGATCAGGATCCATGGCACTTTGTTTTTCAATGATACGGCGACTCAACTCCGCGCCTCCCGCTTCTTCGTGAAGCATGGACATTTGTTCGTTGATCAGGAGTCTGGTTTCGTCCCTTATACGCTTGACAAGTTCCCAGGCGTTATCTGTAACATAAAGCTGCTGGGTTTGGTTATGCTCATATTCAGTCCTTATTTCTTCAAGGGCTTTTCTTTGTAAGTCACGGGCAGAAAGACCAGGTTCGTAGCTTCGAAGAAGCAGGTTGGAAGGGTTACAGCGTTCGATGAACAACACAAGCCTTTCATAAGCATTCAGGCGAAGAGGGAACAAGGTTCCCGCGGTCCTGCTCCTGAGCTCAGCGTTGCGTTTGTCCTGCTCCTCGTGCAAAAAAGTGCGAATCATTAATAAGGAGCCTGCGACGACAAGAAGCAATGGCAGGCTAATCTTCACAATTTCGAATATGTTGCTGTTCTGGTACATGGGAGGGGTTTCAAACAAAAATCATCAATTAAACTTATATTTGTGCTTTGTTTAGCTATGGACGAAACATTAGAATCTTTAGACTCACTGGTTACATTTAGCCTGGGTGCGCTAAAAGAGCTTGAGAAAACCTATCAGAAAACTTTAGCCGCACAAAGTTCAACCGCAGAAGAAACGGCACAAGGATCGAATTGTATAGACTTTGCGGAGCCTGGCGAGCTTGGACTTCGATTAGGAGTTGAAGGCGGGGGTTGCGCGGGTATGACTTATGTACTTGGTTTTGACCATCCGACGGCAAAGGATCTAGTGTTTGATACGGGGCTTTTCAAAGTTTACATCAACAAGGCTCATAACTTATATCTCGCAGGAATGGAGGTTGATTATCAGGATGGGCTTAATGCAAGAGGTTTTACGTTCAGCAATCCAAACGCAAGCACGACTTGCGGCTGCGGAAGCTCGTTTGGTATCTGAAGCAATTGGACTGGACAGAGAACATCCGGGAAAGTATTCAGTCCATTAAAGGAAACAGGCTAAGAACAATCCTGACCGCGCTCATTATCTCAATTGGTATTATGGCCCTGGTAGGTATTCTTACCTCGATAGACGGTATTAAGCTATCGCTTTATAATAACTTTTCCCTCCTCGGGGCAAATTCCTTTAAGATCCAAAACAGAGGCTTGAACGCCCGTTTTGGCTCGGCTGGTGCAAAGGCAAAGCAATTCCCCGCCCTGCGCTTTAGAGAGGTTCTTGAATTTAAATCCCGCTTTCATGCCCCTGCCCTTATCTCAATATCAACGACTGTTTCGGGGGCGTCAACTGTAAAGGGCAATAAACTGAAGACTAACCCAAACATCAGGATTGTGGGTGGCGACGAAAATTTTGGTGTCACCAATGGCTATAAGTTCGCTGCCGGACGTAACATCACGCAAGGTGAAGCTTTACAGGGTAGTAACGTTACTGTGATTGGAGATGAGGTTCGAAAAAAGCTCTTTTCTGACTCTGACCCCATTGGAAAGTTAATTTCAATTGGAAGTGAAAAATTTCAGGTGGTTGGTCTTTTTGCCCCTAAGGGATCTTCTGCTGGCCCCCGGTCAGATGGATTTTGTCTGATACCGCTTCTCAAAGGCAAGGCTTTGAATACAACCGGTTCACCAAGCTTTTCTGTGGTTGTACAAGTTCAGGATGCCGTTCACATGGACCCGCTTGTTTCAGAATCAACGTCTGTTTTCAGAAACATCAGGCAACTACGTCTACGACAAGAGAACAATTTTGAGATCACAAAAAGTGACGAGCTCATCAATCAATTCCTGGGGAACGTTCAATACGTAACTATTGCCGCAACTGCCATAGGCGTTATTACACTTTTGGGCGCTTCGATTGCGCTTATGAACATCATGCTCGTCTCGGTGACAGAGCGAACTAGGGAAATTGGTATCCGTAAGGCTATTGGTGCCACAAGTGACGAAATAAGAAGACAGTTTTTGATTGAGGCCCTTGTGATCTGTCAGTTAGGAGGCATAGGCGGAATTTTTCTCGGAATCGTCATTGGTAACGGGGTCTCTTCGCTTATTGGCGGTGGCTTTTTGATCCCGTGGCTTTGGATGGCCGGTGGAATTGTTCTCTGCGTTATCGTTGGGATAGCGTCTGGCTTATACCCGGCAATTAAAGCGTCTCATCTCGACCCGGTAGAAGCGCTCAGGTACGAATAGATTCGCCTACCCCTCGTACTGCTTCTCGTAATATTTAAGGTAGTCACCGCTGGTAACTTTATCCAGCCAAGGCTCATTTCCCAAATACCAATCAACGGTTCGTTCCAGCCCTTCCTCGAAGGTAAGGCTCGGAGTCCAGCCCAATTCACTTTGAAGCTTTGTAGAATCGACGGCATATCGAAGGTCGTGTCCGGCCCGGTCTGTGACGAAGGTGATGAGATCGGCAGATTCGCCTGCTTCCCTTCCCAACTTCTTATCCATGATGCTGCACAGGAGCCTTATCACATCAATATTGGTCCATTCATTATGCCCGCCGATATTGTAAGTTTCGCCGCTTGTGCCTTTATGGTAGATCAGATCGATCGCCCGGGCATGGTCTTCGACAAACAACCAGTCTCTGATATTTTCCCCCTTGCCGTATACCGGTACTGGCTTCGACTGCTTTATATTATTGATCGCAAGCGGAATAAGCTTTTCTGGAAAATGGAACGGTCCGTAATTATTAGAGCAGTTTGAGACTACAGTATTCAGGCCATAGGTGTCGTGGTAGGCTCGAACAAAATGGTCAGACCCAGCTTTGGAGGCTGAGTAAGGGCTGTGCGGGTCATAGGCGGTTTTCTCTGTAAAAAATCCGGTTGGACCAAGGCTTCCATACACTTCATCGGTTGAAATTTGGTAGAACCGGTGTTTGTCATACGCTCCCTTCCAATGCGAACGTACGGCGTTGAGCAAGTTAACGGTTCCAACAACGTTGGTAATAACAAAGGAAAGCGGATCCGTTATCGACCGGTCTACGTGTGACTCGGCGGCGAGATGGATTACACCGTCTGGCTTTTCTTGTGAGAAAAGTGAGTCAAGGTAAGCAGCATCATTGATATCTCCTTTGATGAAGCGATAGTTTGGCTTCCTCTTGATATCGGCAAGGTTTTCCAGATTGCCGGCATATGTGAGTTTGTCCAGATTGAGGATGGTGTAATCAGGATATTTGTTTACGAACAGGCGAACAACATGAGAACCAATAAACCCTGCGCCGCCTGTTATTACTATTTTCATCACGGCCTTATTTGATTCACGAATGGTGTGTCTTCATACTGTTCGTTTCACGCGTCGAACCACTCAAACCCTGCTCCCATTTCCAGGCGCTTTGCATCATTTTATCCAGGCCAAGCTCAGCTTTCCAGCCAAGGATCTGCGAAGCCTTGCTTACGTCTCCATATACTTTTTCAATATCGCCCGGCCGCCTTGGCCCAACGACGTAGTTAACTTTGACTCCTGTTGATTCTTCGAACGTATGAATGACCTCAAGTACAGAAGATCCTTTGCCGGTTCCCAGATTGAACACTTCAATAGATCCTGACCGGCCTTCGTTGAGCAGTCGTCGCGTGGCTGTCACGTGAGCCTTCGCAAGGTCTACTACATGAATGTAATCCCGTACACAAGAGCCGTCGGGGGTATTGTAGTCATCGCCATACACAGTAAGTTTTTCACGCTTGCCAATGGCGGTCTGGGTGATAAAAGGGACCAGATTATTTGGCGTCCCGTTGGGGAGTTCGCCGATCAGGGCACTTTCATGGGCCCCAACGGGATTAAAGTATCTTAACGATATGGCGTGCATTTTCCCGCCCTTCGCCACATTTTCCAAGATCTCTTCACACATTTGTTTCGTACTGCCATAGGGAGATTCGGCCTTTTTAAAGGGGGCTTGCTCAGACACAGGAAGCGCATCGGGCTGGCCGTAAACAGTACAGCTGGACGAAAAAACAATTTTTTGGTAAGGGCCAAAGACATCAAGAACATTTAGCAAGGAGCCAAGATTATTCTTATAATATGTCAAAGGTTTTTCAACTGATTCACCGACCGCCTTAAATGCGGCAAAATGGATGATGGCGGTGATATCCGGGTGCCGCCGTTGAAATGCTCTAAGCCCTTCAAGGTTTAAAAGGTTGAGTTCCTCAAACGCTGGCCTTGAGCCGGTTATCTTTTCGATACCGTCAAGCACATGAATATTTGAATTGCTTAAATCATCGATGATGATGGGGTCAAAGCCCGCTAGAGCCAGCTCGCATACGGTGTGCGAACCAATATAACCAGTACCTCCGGTGACGAGGATCTTTGTCATGTCATCATTATTTGTTGTACTCCTTGAAATCTTTAGGTAAAAGTTCCTGATGAGGAAGAGACTTAAAGTAATCATACGTTATTTTAAGACCCTCGCTGCGGCTTACTGTTGGCTCCCAGCCTAGGAGCTCGCGTGCCTTAGTGATGTCTGGACGGCGCTGCTTAGGATCGTCTGTCGGGAGATCTTTTGTAATAAGACGCTGCGTTGTTCCCGTCAGTTTGATGATTTCTTCACCAAACTCTTTAATGGTGATCTCATCAGGATTCCCAAGATTGACCGGCATGGCGTAGTCGCTTAACAGCAAACGATAGATTCCCTCGACAAGATCATCGACGTAGCAAAAAGACCTGGTCTGGCTTCCGTCTCCAAATACAGTAAGGTCCTCACCTCGCAGTGCCTGGCCTATAAAAGCAGGTAGTACCCGCCCGTCATTTAAACGCATACGTGGTCCATAAGTATTAAAAATCCGAACTATACGTGTCTCTAAGCCATGGAACGTGTGGTAAGCCATGGTTATAGCTTCCTGAAATCGTTTCGCCTCGTCGTAGACGCCTCGAGGACCAACCGGATTAACGTTTCCCCAGTACTCCTCTGTCTGCGGATGCACTGTTGGATCGCCGTAGACCTCGGACGTTGAAGCAATAAGCATCCTGGCTTGTTTCGCCCGGGCCAAACCAAGCAGGTTATGCGTGCCAAGTGACCCTACCTTTAATGTTTGTATAGGTATTTTAAGGTAATCTATTGGACTTGCAGGGGAAGCAAAGTGCAGAATATAATGAAGATCACCAGGCACGTAAACGAATTTAGAAACATCATGGTGGTAGAACTCAAAGCGAGCCTCCTTAAATAAATGTTCTATATTTTTAAGGGAGCCTGTGATGAGGTTATCCATTGCGACGACCTTATACCCTTCATGAAAGAACCGGTCGCAGAGATGGGAACCCAAAAAGCCGGCAGCCCCTGTTATTAAAACCCTCTTGGGCTCGCTCTGCGACCCGTTATGGTTGCCCAGACTCATACCGGTGTTACTGTAGGGTTTTGGACAAGCCTTCGGCCAATGCTGCTATAAAAAAAACCAAGTTCTTCCATGCGTTCGAGATCGTACAGATTACGGCCGTCAAAGATTATGCTCGACTTGAGCGACGACTTGATGAGGTCAAAGTTGGGTGTCCGAAATAACGACCACTCTGTGATGATTACCAGCGCGTCGACATCTTTTAAAATCTCATATTCTTCTTCACCATAAGTGATCTTGTCACCGTAAAGCCGGCGCACGTTTTCCATAGCCTCGGGATCATACACACTCAATGCGGCGCCCGCCTCAAGCAAACGGTCAATGATATAAAGCGCCGGAGCTTCCCGTATATCATCAGTTTCGGGCTTGAACGCCAGGCCCCAGAGAGCAAATCTTTTTCCCGTAACATCATTCTTGTAAAAATTCAAAATTCGGTCGACGAAGATCTTCTTTTGATCCTCATTGACATCGATTACAGCTTTAAGGATCTTGAAATCATACTGAGCCTCTTCAGATGAGCGAACAAGAGCCTGGACGTCTTTTGGAAAGCAGCTGCCGCCATATCCAACACCTGGAAAAAGAAACCTGCGGCCAATACGGTCGTCGGCGCCAATGCCCCGCCTGACCATATCCACGTTAGCTCCCAATCGTTCGCATAGATTTGCGATCTCATTCATAAATGAGATCTTAGTGGCCAAGAAAGAATTAGCCGCATATTTTGTGAGCTCGGCAGACTCCTCGTCCATAAAAATAATCGGGTTGCCCTGGCGTACGTAGGGAGCATAGAGCTCTGTCATTAATTTTTGAGCTCTTTTTGATGAACTGCCGATGACAATCCGGTCGGGCTTCATGAAATCTTCGACCGCGACACCCTCACGTAAGAATTCCGGGTTAGAAACTACATCAAACTCATGACTTGTTCCGGCAGCAATTGCCGCATGAACTTTGGCGGCAGTGCCAACGGGTACTGTACTCTTGTCAACGATAACTTTATATTCGGTCATTAAATGACCAATATCTTTTGCCGCGCCTAGTATGTAGCTCAAGTCGGCGGAGCCGTCTCCACCAGGTGGGGTAGGTAAGGCTAGAAAAACAATCTGAGCGTCTCTTAGACCAGTTTCAAGGTCGGCTGTAAAATGAAGTCGGCGCTGGGCAATGTTTCTGTGGAACAGTATATCAAGCCCTGGTTCGTAGATTGGGATAATACCAGCCTGCATCTTCTCGACTTTCTGTGTATTAATGTCAACACAGGTCACATGATTGCCTGTTTCAGACAAGCAGGTGCCGGTAACAAGCCCCACATAGCCGGTTCCGACGACTGCGATTTTCATACCTATTAGCTTTTTGTGTCGTACTTTGTTAGCGTGACGAATATAAAGTAAAAATCAGGGCATTAGACTTAATGTTGTTACTATACCGCCTGGGCATTGCCCTGTACCTGCTTGTGCTGCACGTTTTAAGTCTGTTCAACACAAAGGCAAAGCAGTTTACAGGCGGAAGAAAAAGCCAGGGTCCCGTTTTCGACGAGCTTCTTTCGGTTCGTGAAGAGCGCGTCTGGTTTCATTTCCCCTCCCTAGGAGAATTTGAGCAAGGCCAGCCGGTCCTTGAACTGTACAAAGCCAAATACCCGGATATTAAGATCGTCGTTACTTTCTTTTCGCCTTCGGGCTATGAGAACCGCAAGAACTACCCGCTTGCTAATTACGTGCTTTACCTTCCTTTGGACGGTCGAAAACGGTCGCTGAAAACCATCGCAGCAATCAATCCCCGCTTTGCTGTCTTTACGAAATATGATTTCTGGTACTATTACTTTTTTTACCTCAACCGGCAAAAAAGAGGCCTATATGTTATTTCGGCCATTTTTCGACCCGGGCAAGTATTCTTTAAGCCTTGGGGCGCTCTTTTCAGGCGTCTTCTGAGCTATGCAACCTGGCTCTTCGTCCAGGACAAAGCGTCTTCTGAACTCCTTAAACAAATAGGGATCAAGCAGGTAGCGGTCAGCGGCGATACCCGGTTTGATCGCGTACTTGAACTCGCCGCAGCTCCAAAATCTTTCCCTGCTGTCGCCGCGTTTTGCGCGGGTTCTACAGGGATTCTTGTCGCAGGGAGCACCTGGCCGGCCGATGAAGATCTGCTCAAACACCTTGTCCTGGATGATGCCGCTAGGAACTGGAAATTCATCATAGCCCCACATGAGCTGAGCCGCATCTCCCGGCCCGGGTTCCTTGACGGCTTTAAGGCAGAAAGTATAGCTTACTATTCTGAGTTGGTTTGCGAGGACGGTGTCAAGCAGCAAAGTGTTAACGGGACAAGAATACTGGTGATAGACAACATTGGGATGCTATCGTCCTTATATGCTTACGGGCACATCGGCTACATTGGCGGCGGTTTTGGTTCGGGGATACACAACATTCTTGAGGCGGGCGCGGCAGGGATCCCGGTCCTTATAGGGCCCAATTATACCCGGTTTAAAGAAGCGCGCGAGATGGTTAAAATGGGTGGGGCGCTTGCCGTTAAAGACACCCCGTCATTATCAGTGGCCTTTAAAACCTTGGCTGATAAAGCCGAATATATAACGAGAGGAAATATCTTCAAAGACTATATCGCCTCTCATGCCGGGGCAAGCGCGCGTATTCTTGCTAAGATCGCTGAGCTCGAAAGCCTGGCCCATCCTATCGTTTAATTAATTCGTTAATGCCGCTTTCAATGCGGCTGCCTGCCCAAACGCCTTCTCCGGTAAAGCGTCCCGACTCTTAATCACTTTGCTCAGTGTCTCAACCCAGGCGGGGTCACCGTTCAAGCTTTCGACCAGTTGCATGAGTTCCCCTCCGGCTGCCTTGAAATCCTCCTGATATTCAACGCTAACCTCAAAAAGTGTCTCTAGACAGTCGGCGACAAAAGCAGGACAAAAAACCAGGACCCGCTTCTTTCCTTCCAGAGCCAATTTTTTGACGATCTCACTGGTATACGGTGGTACCCAGGGATCCCGGCCCAACCTTGATTGAAAACAAACAGTAAAATTACCGGGGTCAAGCTCGAGCTCGGCAGCTAAAAGCCGCGCGGTGTCATAGCACTGGGCACTGTAGCAATTCTTGTTGCAGCTGTTAAGCGTTTCACAACAAACCTTATCGGCTTTACACCAGTCACCGCAGGGATCGGCCTTTTTTAACTGCCTCACCGGAAGGCCATGAAAACTAAACAGGACATGGTCAAATGACGCGACATTATGCTTGCGGGCGTGGTCTGCGAACACTTTGATCATTCCCGGATTATCGTGGAATGACTTTAAAAAGAAAATCTCAGGAACCACTTGCCATTGAGAAACAAGGGACATGACCTTTTCTTGAACCGAGCCGCTACTGGCCGAAGCGTAATGCGGAAAAAGTGGTATAACCGTAATGTGATCGATTCCGCGCTCCTTCATCCGCTGTAAAGCCGATTCAATCGACGGATTTTGATAACGCATGGCCAATTCGACATGCCAGTCAGCACCAAGCGTTTGTGAAAGTTCCTTTTGGAGCACCTTTGAATAAAAGAACAACGGCGATCCTTCCTTCATCCAAATCTCCCGGTAACTTTTCGCGGAACGGGATGAGCGAAAGGGCGCAATGACCGCGTTAACCAGAACAGTGCGTGCCACCTGACCAATGTCAAGTACCCGCGGATCACTTAAGAATTCTTTGAGGTAACGCCTTACCGATGAAGTTGACGGATCGTCTGGAGTGCCAAGATTGACCAGCAAAACGCCCTTAGGAACACTGGTCGACGGATTTATATGGGTTTGCAAAAGGTTAAGTATGGATGATATATAAAGAGAAGGTCAAAATTTAAGCAGGCGATCCCTTACCTGCTCCATTAGCCAGAGTGGAGTCGAGGTGGCGCCGCAGATCCCAACTTTTTGCCCAGGCTCAAAATCACCCGGTTCAAGCTCCCCGGGATGCGTAATAAAAGACGTATTAGGATTGAACTTCAGACACACTTCGTAAAGGATCTTTCCGTTCGAGGACTTTTTACCCGAAACGAATACCACCTTGTCGAAGCCCAATACAAAGCGGCGCAATTCTTCATCGCGGTTGCTCACCTGACGGCAAATCGTGTCATTTGCCTTGATATCATATCCGCGGCGAATGAGCTCATCCTTGATCGCGTAGAATTTATCGGTTGATTTCGTCGTCTGGCTAAATAAGGTGAATGAGGGCGGAAGTTGGATTTCGTCCAGTTCGGCCAGGTCTTGAAAGACTATTGCATTGCCACTGGTTTGACCCTGAAGGCCAATTACTTCCGCATGACCATGCTTACCATAAATGAGAATTGTCTCGGCCTCGTCATAAGCATTCCTTATTCGGTTCTGAAGTTTTAAAACTACCGGGCACGAAGCATCAATAAGGGTAATGTTGTTTTCCATAGCGATACGGTAGGTGTCTGGCGCTTCACCGTGGGCCCGAATGAGAACTTTTTCATTCTTCAGCCCTACAAGATCCTCAACAGCGATAATGCGAAGTCCTTTAAGCTTAAGCCTTGCCACTTCTTCGTCATTGTGAACGATGTCTCCGAGACAGTACAAGTACCCATCCTCTTCAAGAATTGATTCGGCCATGTCAATAGCATATACGACTCCAAAACAAAACCCCGAATCAGAATCTATGGTCACCTGCAAATTGAGCAGCGGGAGCGTATCGATCATTGCGGGAGTATTTAGTGCAAAGGTACGTAAATGCTGTTCTCGAGTAGCTTTTCGGCCAAGAGGTACTCCGCTATCTGTATCGAATTCGTCGCAGCCCCTTTACGCAAATTGTCTGAAACGACCCACATATTTAGTGTACGGGGCTGTGAATTGTCGCGCCGCAGCCTTCCTACAAAAACATCGTCCTTGCCCTCGGCAAATAGCGGCATCGGATATTTCTGGGCCTTCGGGTCGTCTTGAAGAATAACCCCTGGAGCGTTTTTAAGAAGTTCCCGTACCTCCTGGAGGTCAAAATCGCGCTCAAACTCCACATTAACCGATTCTGAGTGACCGCCGGTTACCGGGATGCGAACAGTGGTCGAAGTGATCTTAATAGTGTCGTCTCCCATGATCTTTTGGGTTTCGAGGATCATCTTCATTTCCTCTTTAGTATAGCCATTTTCAAGGAATACGTCACATTGCGGTATAGCATTGAGATCGATCTGGTAAGGATAGGCCATCTCACCCGTTTGATGATCGCGTTCGTTCATGAGCTGTTTAAAGGCCTTTACTCCAGTACCTGTCACCGACTGGTAGGTGCTTACCACAATCCGTTTAATCTTATAACGATCATGAAGCGGCTTCAAGGCGACCACCATCTGGATGGTTGAGCAGTTAGGATTCGCTATAATCTTATCCAGGCGGTTTAAAACATCGCCGTTCACCTCGGGAACCACCAGCTTTTTATCAGGATCCATTCGCCAGGCCGAGCTGTTATCGATTACAACGCAGCCGCCTTTGGCAAATTTTGGCGCATATTCAAGCGAAGTCTTCGCGCCGGCAGAGAATAACGCGATGTCGGGTCGCTGCTCGATAGCCGAATCAATAGATTGTATCTCCCAGGGCTCATCGTTAAAAACGATCTCCTTACCAACATTTTTTTGCGAGGCCACCGGTATCAGCATAGTCACCGGGAAATCGCGCTCCGTCAACACTTTAAGCATGACCGACCCTACAAGGCCGGTGCAGCCAACCACTGCAACTTTCATAATCGTTCAATAAAAGACTAAATATCGGTTTAAAAAATATTACATGTGCCGGGCATTGGATGTTCTGTACTTTTAGAATTAAATAAGCTATGAAGGATTGTATTCTAGTAACAGGCGCCAATGGGCAAATCGGAACCGAACTTGCAGCCGCGCTTACGAGTGCATTCCCCGAGTCAGAGGTCATTGGGTTGGACATTCGCAGGCCGGTAGGTCATACTCCATACACGTTTGTCGAAGCAGACATTACCGACCGTTTTAGTCTTGCTAGACTATTTAACAAGTATCGTCCAAGCCAGGTCTATCACCTTGCGGCTATCCTTTCAGCTGCCGGTGAAAAGGTCCCGCGTCAAACCTGGGATCTCAACATGCAGGGGCTTTTAAATGTCCTTCAGCTTTGTGTTGAAACAAAAACGGCACAGCTTTTTTGGCCCAGCTCCATCGCAGTTTTTGGCCATGGCTCCCCGCGCCTTAATACTCCGCAAGAAACCGTTATGGACCCTGCGACAGTGTATGGAATAACTAAACTTGCCGGTGAACGCTGGTGCGCCTACTACCATAAACACTACCACCTGGATGTGCGGTCATTACGGTATCCAGGTATTATAAGCTGGGAAACACGGCCTGGAGGGGGCACGACCGACTACGCAGTCGAGATGTACATCGCGGCGCTCAGGCAAGGGTCTTACACGTGCTATTTAACACCCGGCTCGACTTTGCCCATGATCTACATGGAAGATGCTATTCGTGCGACACTCGAACTAATGACAGCTCCCGCCGGCCGAATCACCGTGCGCTCTTCTTACAACCTTGCCGGTACGAGCTTTTCTCCACAAGAAGAAGCCGAATCCATTCGGCAGCACCGGTCAGACTTCGTCCTTGAACACCTTTCTAATGATCCCCGCCAGGCGATTGCCGATTCCTGGCCCGAGTCAATCGATGACAGCACGGCGCGCGAGGACTGGGGCTGGGCTCCGAGATATTACCTGGACGCAATAACGACCGATATGATGCAAAAGCTCCAGGATCACCCTGAGCTTATTTCGAGCTGAGTTAAGAAAAGGTTTGTTAGTTTGAGGCACTCGATTTTACGGAATGGATCTGCGGTTAAAAAATAAAGTTGCCCTGGTACTAGCTGCCAGTAAAGGTCTAGGTAAGGCAATCGCGACAAGCTTGTCGGCCGAGGGCGCTAAGGTCATCATTGGCTCGCGCAATGCTAACGAATTGGAAAAGACTGCCAGTGGCATTAATCAACAAACCAGTAACCCAGTAACCGCCATCACAGTAGACCTTTCAAACGCCGGGCAATTAGCTGATCTCATCCAGAAGGCGGGTAACACCTATGGGCGTATCGACATACTGGTCAATAACGCAGGAGGCCCGCCTTTTGACAAATTCGAAAACTTTGATGATGACGAGTGGCAAGCAGCCTTTGAGCTCAACCTTCTAAGCTTTGCCCGGGCCAGCAAGCAGGTCCTGCCTTTTATGAAGAAATCAGCTAGTGGCCGCATCATCAATATCATCAGCGGTTCTGTAAAGAACGTCTTGCGCAATTCGGTACTGTCGACTTCAATGCGTATGGGTATCGTTGGTATGGCCAAATTGATGGCCGATGAGTTAGGCGCTTATGGAATAACAGTCAACAATGTCGCGCCGGGTACTATTTTGACTGACCGCATTAGAGGTATGGTGCCCGCTGGTGCAGATCCGGAAATTGCCTTAAAAGAGATCGCCAAGAACATTCCACTCGGCCGTATCGGGGAGCCTTGGGAGCTTGCGGCGCTGGTTACGTTTTTAGCTTCAGAACAGGCAGGCTATATTACTGGAACCACAATACAGGTCGATGGCGGCGCAAACAGGGCGATCTTTTAGAATCGCCAAAAAGACGTCTTAATCTTCGTAATGTCCCTTAATCGAGTAGATCCTTACTGTAAATTTATAAATTACTCAATATACTAACCGATGTTCTTGGGTTATTCGTCTAGACCAAAAGGATTTCCACTCGTATTTCAATTCCTCTGGCTTTCCAATTCCTTTATAAGGATCCTTGCTAATGCTTTGAAGAAGAGCCTCCACCTTTTGAATTATGCTCTTATTTCCTGACTTTTTCCACTCCTGTAACTGTTCTTTGACTTATCGGTAAACTCTATATCCACAGATCTCCAAGAGTGATCTTTGTCACCTTACCCTCTTCGCCTTGCTGATAACTTTCTTTGAGCATTGCTTCATAAGCATCTTTATTTGCTTTTCTCTTAGCTTGGTTAGCTTCTTTAGAGAGTCTTCTCTTTCTTTTGGGCGTTAAAGTATTTCTAATTTCAAACCCAATATTGAAAGCTTTAGCTAAATGTTCAAACGCCTTAGTTTGATCTTCCGAAATAGGATATATGATGATTTCCATATGTCTTAACTTTTAAAAACCCTTTGAACTAAATCTTTTCTTTCTTGCTCTGGCATTCGCTCGGCCATTTTTCCATCAAACTGATTGAAGTGAGGTAACTTTGAGCAAAGGCTCTTAAGTCGTCATTGTAATACTGCCTAGTAGCTTTAAGATGGGAGCAAACGGATTAAAAAAAGAACAAAACACCTCGAAGAGCCCTGTTTATTTCCAATTTTTAGTTTTTTGGCTTCCTCTCTAGCTACTTTCGCTCCTCATCTCTTTTGTTTGCCGCTTCTCGTTTTGAAAGTTCGCTGACAGCCTGGCTAAAACAGTTCTCACTTGAGAGTCCCTTGATACCGGCTCGGCAGTTAGCAATTTCCTGCACCCGCTTGTCCATGTAGATCATTTCCCTGAGGCATACTTTAAAATTTAATCCCGCTTGTTTTCTACTGTCGACTTATAGGTAAATATCCTGACGCTGTCGTATTCACTCAGCAAGCCTTTCTGTTCTAATTAATACAATATATTGAGGATAATTATCAATATATAGGACAAATATAGCCTTCAATTGCGTACTTGAAACTAATTGACTAAAGGGACCCTTGTAATAGGAGTATTAAATTGTCAATGGGGTGGCATATTGATGGAGACTGAGTAATCGCACAAATATTCTCACCCGACGCGCATTTATTTTGAGCCTGTTCCTGACATCTGTGTTTAGGCATGCAAGGACTCCTGTAGATAATCGCTGTGTAGATAATCCCAAAACGTCTTTATGCCTGCTTAGTCCAGGGAAGTTGTTCGCGGAAGCCGTTGTGTTGGCTTAACACCATTATTAATTGTCCCTTCAACGACCAAAATGTTTTGATCTACGGCCTTGAGCTGGACGTTAAACGCATAACGGCAACCCGCCGTTGTTAACAGCGAGACCACGAGCGAAACGGTCAAACTTTTCATTGTCGTCATGCCCTGTGCAGGTTGTCTTTCGCTGTTGTGCTAAACAGCTTTAAGTCAATGCAACAAATCCAAATTAAGAAAGCGGCAAAAGTGATTTTTTGAATTACCGGTAAATAAACAATCAGTCCTTTTGTGTAATAAACGTAATTGTTGGTTATAACCAGTAGAATATTTAAAAGTCCAAACTTTAAAAGCCTGAACCATTTTACTTTATATAGTCCAATATAAGTGCCGATTGTCGCAATAAGTCCCAGTAGTGATGCAAGGTTTGTGATTAAGTCATGGTTGATGTTCGTAAACAAAAAGAAAGCGATCCCCATTACTAATGTTCCTGATATTTGAATGACAAGTTTGAGGCGTCTAGCAATGTTGATGTATCTCGTAAACAGAAACCAAAAAAATGTAAGTGTGAGACAGAGCACAAACATACCGGTTATGGCAACCGGTTTTGCAGTGTTTGGCTGGCCATTAATGGCGTTCGCGTTTAATAGATTACACCAATAATTATTTATCCAGCTAAATCCAACCGAATTCTTGTCGACCTGTGACCCACCAGGATAAAAAAGTGTGGCAACAATGTAAATCATAACAAAAAGGACTATCCCGAAGATGGGTGTCAGCACCAGTAGGCTTTTTCTTTTTTCCAGCATAAATGAAGCGGTCACTAAATACGTACGAATTGGCCATCTAACATCTTACAAGTTCCCCTTTTTTATTTCGGAAGCGGCGTGATTCGCTGCGCGAGCGGCAAAGGCCATGTACAGTATGGACGGGCTTTGGTTGCCGGTGCTCGGCATGCATGCCCCGTCGGTGACGAAAACGTTCGGACAGTTGTGAAACTGGTTCCATTTGTTCAGCAGCGATGTCTTAGGGTCGAGTCCCATTCGCACGCCGCCCATCTCATGAATATCAAGCCCCGGAGCCTGTTTGGAGTCATGCTGAACGATGTTTTTGCACCCTGCCTTTTCGAGCATCTCAGAACTTTGAACAAAAAAGTCCTTAAACATTTTCTCCTCGTTCTCACCTTACCCAACCGAGGTAATGAGCTGAGGTATCCCCCAGGGATCTTTTTTGTCCAAGCTTAAACGCACATGGTTCTTTTCCTCCGGAATAGTCTCCCCCTGAATAAACATCGTCACCTCCCAAGGGCCAGGCTCAGTTAAGGCATTCTTGTATGCCTCGCCCACTTTAACCGAAAGGTCAGCATCAGAAACAGGCATGCGGCCGGCGCCAACAAAGGTCATGAATCCGCCTAGGTAATCGGTATCCTGCTTATGGAGGTTGCGGTAATTGGCGATCATGGGCTGCGAGGGGTTGCGCCCATAATAATAGTGGTCTTCAAATCCCTCGATCGTCGAATGAAGAAACCCACGATAGTTGTGAAACGCCATATATTTTCCTAACAGCCCGTTGTCATTGCCAAACCCGTTTGGAAAACGGTGTGAAACGGAGTTAAGGAGTATGAGATTTGAATTGAGACAGGCCGCATTGACAAAGATCACACGCGCGTAGTATTCGACCATTTCTTTGGTATGAGCATCAACGACACGCACACCGGTAGCCTTCCCCTTTGTGTCGTCGTAAATGATCGAATGCACCACAGAATCGGAACGTACCATGAGATTGCCGGTCTTGTGTGCCCATGGAAGAGTTGATGAAACTGAGCTGGAATAGTCTCCATAAGGGCACCCGCGGGTGCAAAGATTCCTAGCCTGGCACTTACCCCGCCCTTGCTCCAGATGAATAGCGGCCGGTTCTGTCAGTTGAGCCCATCTTCCCTGAACCATGAATCGGTCTTTGTAGTTAGCTGTAATACGATATGCCTTATATCCCGGCCGCGCTCGAGTACAACCGTCTTGAGTCCGTTATCACAAAGTTCTTTTGCCGCCCACCCGCCGCTTATCCCTGAGCCTATGACGATGGCGTCAAAGGTGTTTGCCTCTTTTACAGTCATGACTATAAATATGGAAATTAATCGACGAGCGTACCCTTTTTGACGTAATAGCCCGTGCCATCATACTTGCGTCGAACGGGGCTTTCCATGCATCCTGCTGAGCAGCAACCTGATAGGTCATTACCACATGAAGGGCACTGGACAAAGTGTTCATTACACTCTGGATTTGCACAATTGACCATGCGTTCTGTCGCTGTGCCGCAGTTGAGGCAGGTAGCCACCGTAGCCGGGTTAACAGAATTGACCTCTACCGAGATACGGTTGTCGAAAACATAACAACGGCCGTCAAAATCCCTTCCGCCTTGCTCCTTACCATACTTGATGATACCTCCTCGAAGCTGATAGACGTTTTCAAAACCAGCTTGGAGAAGCAGGGCCGAAGCCTTCTCACATTTGATGCCCCCGGTGCAATAGGTAATCACCTTCTTCCCAGCTAGAGCCGGCTTGAGTTCATCTAACTTCGCTGGAAAATCTCGAAAGTTGTCAATATCGAGGGTGACCGCATTTTTGAAGCGGCCAAGACGGTGCTCATAATTTGACCGTACATCAAGTAAGACAACATCTTCATGATCCTTGACGGCCGAAAATTCGGCGGGCTCTAAATGCTTGCCCGTTCGCTCAAGAGGGTTGATCACTGAGGTGTCCCGGAGGCCCGAATGCACGATTTCCGACTTTGCCCGGCAATGCATTTTAAGGAAGGAGGGCTCGTCTACTTCATCGATCTTAAATTCAGTGGACGTAAAACGAGGGTCAGCATGAATTGCTTCCATATACTGGGCGCATGCTTCACGAGTACCCGAAACACTGCCATTCAGACCTTCGGCGGCAACGATGACACGGCCTTTGAGTTCGAGTAAATTGCAAAACTCTAAGTGCCGCGCCGCAAACTCCTGCGGTGAATCGATAAAAATGTAGCAATAATACAGTATGGTCTGATAAGGTTTCATCTATCCGGCAAATATAGGCATTAAGCTAAATCCCTATATTTGACCCTTTACACGAAAAATTCACCGGTATGTACGCCAGGCTTAGAGAGCAAATTGAAAAGGAACTTGGTGAGATCAAAGCTGCGGGCTTGTACAAGACTGAGCGCGTTATAACCAGCGCCCAGGGTGCGGAGATTAGGGTAAACAAGGGGACCGAAGTGATTAATTTATGCGCGAATAATTACCTGGGTCTGTCGTCTGACGCGCGTATCATCAACGCGGCGAAAGAAACCATGGACTCTCATGGCTTTGGCCTTTCGAGTGTGCGGTTCATTTGCGGGACCCAGGACATTCACAAAGAACTCGAAGAACGGATCTCCGAATTTCTGGGAACTGAAGATACGGTTTTGTATGCGGCGGCTTTTGACGCGAATGGAGGTTTGTTCGAACCACTGTTCAACGACCAGGACGTTATTATTTCTGATGAGCTTAACCACGCGTCCATTATTGATGGAATACGGCTTTGCAAGGCCGGGCGCTTGCGCTACCTGCATAATGATATGAATGACCTTGAGTCGAAGCTCAAGGAAAGCGCTGGCAAGCGTAACCGCATCATCGTCACAGACGGTGCGTTCTCTATGGATGGGACCATCGCCCAACTTGATCTGATCTGTGAGCTTGCCGCGAAATACGATGCGCTGGTGATGAGTGACGAGTCGCATTGCACCGGTTTTCTAGGTAAACGGGGCCGGGGAAGTCACGAGCTCAATCAGGTGCTCGGCAAGATCGATATCATTACCGGTACTTTAGGCAAAGCCTTGGGCGGTGCTTCGGGCGGATTTACCTCAGGCCGCAAAGAGATCATTGATCTGTTAAGGCAGCGTTCCAGACCTTATCTGTTCAGCAACACGCTTGCCCCTGCGATCACCGGCGCGAGCATTGCCGTGCTTAAATACATTTCGTCCGATACCTCTCTGAGAGATAAGCTGGAATCTAACACCGCGTTTTTCAGAAGCCGAATGACGAATGCCGGCTTTGATATTAGACCCGGGGTCCACCCGATAGTACCCGTGATGCTTTATGACGCGAAACTTGCGCAGGACTTCGCTAGAAAACTTTTAGACCATGGTGTCTATGTCATTGGCTTCTTTTACCCGGTCGTCCCTAAGGAAAAAGCGCGTATTCGCGTACAGCTTTCGGCGGCGCACGAGGAGCACCAACTCGAAACAGCGATAGCGGCATTTACTTCGGTCGGTAAAGAACTCGGCGTACTTTAAGACGAACTCTGAGCTGACCAGACTAACGCACACCAGACCAAACTCAAGAATTGGAAGACCAGATCAAAGCATACCAGGAAGAGATAAACTCGTTTGTGCCGCGCTCGGCCGAAGAGCTTGAGCAATTCAGACTGCGTTTTATTTCGCGGAAAGGACTCATTCCCGCTTTGTTCGATGAATTCAAGACAGCTTCCCCAGAGGTTAAGAGAAGCTTGGGTAAGGCGCTTAATGACCTTAAAAGGTCGACCGAGGCGCTTCATGACCGCTACCTGCCTCAGTTTAAGAAAACACGGGAAAATCCTGCCGTCCTTGAAGACCTTACCTTACCAGGCATAGCGGTCCCTCTTGGCTCAAGACATCCTATCTCGATCTTTCGGCAGGACATCATTGATATTTTCGCCCGTATTGGATTTACGGTTGCCGAGGGACCCGAGATCGAGGACGACTGGCACAACTTTACCGCCCTCAATTTTCCGCCCGATCATCCTGCCCGTGATATGCAGGATACTTTTTTCCTTGAAAAGGGAAACGCCGAAACCGGCGATATAGCCCTTCGTACGCATACTTCATCGGTGCAGATTCGGATGATGGAAAATGGGAAGCCGCCCTTTCGGGCGATCATGCCAGGAAGGGTCTATCGTAACGAAGCTGTAAGTGCCCGGGCAAACTGCTTCTTTCATCAGGTTGAGGGTTTATACGTCGACGAAGGCGTTTCTTTTGCTGACCTCAAGCAAACCCTGTATTACTTTGTCCAGCAGATGTTTGGGGCGGGCACCGAGACCCGCTTCCGCCCCTCTTACTTTCCGTTCACAGAGCCCTCGGCCGAAATGGATATCCCCTGTCTTACCTGTGGCGGTGTGGGCTGCACGATCTGCAAATATTCCGGCTGGGTCGAAATACTTGGCTGCGGAATGGTAGACCCGGCGGTTCTTTCCAACAGCGGCATCGATCCCGAAATTTATACAGGGTTCGCTTTTGGAATGGGTATTGATCGTATGGCGCTCAACAAGTATAAGACAGGCGACATTCGGATCTTTTTTGAGAACGATATCCGGTTCCTGCGTCAGTTCAGCAGTGCGCTTTAGGGGATGGATAGTGATAAGATCATCGCCAGCATCAAAAAAGCTTCCCAGGAACTCTTTCGCCGGTACGGCTATCACAAGACAAGCGTTAATGAGATCGCTCATAAGGCGCGAATCGCTAAAGCGACGATCTATAAGTACTTCGACAGCAAGGAACTCATACTGCATTCGATCCTTATAGATTACCTGGAAAAGCACATTGGAGACCTGGTATCGACCTTGCAAGGTGCGAGTGACGAAGTTCTCATGTATTCGCAACTGATCCTCAAGACAAGCCGCATCTCTTTTACGGTATGCAATGAGTTCATTGGCTGGGATTTTATACGTGAATCGGCGAATGCCCAGGATTTTCTGAAGAAATTCTCCAATGAACTGGAGGAACTGCTTTTTAACGCCTTTAGCCAGCTAAGGGACAGCACTAAAGATGGAGACGAAAATTTCTCACGCCGTATGCGCTTTTTGGTCAAGTCAAGCAAAAGCATTGTGTTCTCGTTTGCTTTTACCTCAGTAAGCGTCGCCGACGTCAAAAAGAACTTTATCAGTTTCAGGAAAGACATTCTGCCTTATCTGGTCAAAGGGGCGCTTGCCTAAGCGATGTCTAAACGGGTAGAAGGGGTAGTTGAGAATGTTCTGATCAGTGACATTACTGATGAGGGGATGGGGCTGGGTAAGAAAGACGGTCTTGTTTATTTTGTCGAACGGGCTGTCCCCGGCGATTTGGTCGATGTAGAACTAAGGCGAAAAAGGAGTTCGTGGATCGAAGGCTCCGTTAAAGAGTTTAAGACGCTGTCACCCGACAGGGAGGTTCCATTTTGCCCCTATTTTGGTACTTGTGGCGGCTGTAAGTGGCAGCATTTGTCCTATACGGCGCAGCTTAAGTATAAAGAGAAAACGGTAAGGGATGCGCTTGAACGACTTGGGCGCATAGATACTTCGAAGATGCTTCCCATCCTTGCATCGGAAAAAACAACCTTTTACCGCAACAAGCTCGAGTTCACATTTTCAGACAGTGCCTGGCTCACGCCGCAAGAAATGGCACTCGAAACAGCCGCTGGGCCTGCCCTGGGCTTTCACATTCCGGGCCGGTTTGACAAGATCCTTGACATCAAAACCTGCTTTTTGCAGCCCGATCCGAGCAACGAGATACGCAATGAGCTGGCAGCCTTTGCCAGGGCCAAGGGTCTTACCTTTTACAACCTCGTGAAACAGTTGGGATTCCTGCGTAACCTGATTATTCGCACCGCAGGTACCGGAGAAGTGATGGTCATTGTTGTTTTCGCCGAGGATCGCAGGCAGCAGATCAAAGAAGTTTTGGAGTTTGTTGCTGGCGCTTTTCCCGGCCTTACTTCCCTGCAATTTGTCATCAACACCAAGCGGAATGACACGATCAATGATCAGGAAGTACTTCTTTACCGCGGCCAGGATCACATTTTTGAAGAAATTGAAGACCTCAAATTTAAGGTAAGCGCAAAGAGCTTCTATCAGACCAATTCCAGGCAGACAGTACGGCTTTATCAGCGGGTGAGAGAATTAGCGCGTTTAAGCGGAGCCGAACACGTTTATGATCTTTATACTGGGACTGGGACTATCGCGAATTTCCTCGCCCGGAAGGCGGGCTTCGTCACGGGAATGGAATATGTACCTGAAGCGGTGAGTGACGCGCTAGAGAATTCGAAGTTAAACGGCATTGCTAACACGGCCTTTTTCGCCGGAGACATCAAAGATCTCCTCAGTAAAGACTTTATAAGCGCAAATGGTATGCCCGATGTGATCGTGACCGACCCTCCCCGGGCGGGTATGCACGCGGCGGTCGTTGAAGCGATAAAAAACAGCGGGGCAAGAAAACTCGTTTATGTAAGCTGTAATGCGGCGACACAAGCGAGGGACCTTCAAATGCTTTCTTCTGCCTATTGTATTGAAGAAATTCAGCCTGTCGATATGTTTCCGCATACGCAGCACGTAGAAAACATTGTCTATGCCACAAGAAGACGAGAAGGACCTTAAGCAAAGCCCGCTTAAGAGTCTTGAAAAGGATTTGCGCTATTATGAGGAATCAATCAAGGAAACGGCATCGGCAATTTTGCAGAACCACATTTCGAAGTACCCCATCTTTGTAGCCCACCAGCATGAAGCGCGAATCGGCGAGCCCATTCTTCAACGTGAAGAATTGGGAACAGAATGGACCGTACAGGCGTCCACACTCGAAGAGTTCCTGGAAAAAAAGCTGGTGCTAAAAGAGAAACGAGATTTTTTTGAACTCAATTATAAGGACCCTTTGAAGTTCATGTGTCTTTTCGTCATGGTTCCCGAAGGGGCGAATTTTGTATTTTACCCTTACCACTGATATGCCCCAGCCTATGTCTCAGCCGAATCCCCAGCCAATACTCCTGTTGAATGAAAAACAGATTCAGCAAAAGATTAACCGTATCGCGTACCAGATCCTGGAAGATTGCTCTGATGAGCTTGAGATCATTGTGGCCGGCATTGCAGACCGCGGTTATGTGCTTGCTTCCCGGCTCAAGGAGAAACTCGAGACTCTGGGGAACATCCACGCCACGCTTCTCAAAGTAACTCTAGATAAGGAGGGTTCAAGCTTAAAGGCCGAAACCGATCTCCCGCTCTCAGCTTGTGAGAACCGCACTGTTATCGTAGTGGACGACGTTCTGGATACGGGCAAAACGCTGACTTATGCCCTGGGCGTATTTCTGAACATCCCGATCAAAAAGCTACGAACGGTTGTCCTTATCGACCGCAGCCATAAATTGTTCCCCGTTGGAAGTGACTTTACAGGGCTCGAGATTTCTACGATCACTCACGAGCATGTTTCTGTCGTGCTCAATGATGGCGAGGTTTTAGATGGCGGGGCCGAAGTGGACTTACGTGACGGGGCCGAAGGGGTTTACCTTCAATAAACAACTCTGACTAAGTTGTCTTTGTGACGCTCGTGCTCGGGGCGAAATCTACCAGTCGCAAAAAACGACCAAAGTCATGCTCTATTGGCCGCCATGGTTTGTTTCTTAAGGCCACTTCTCAAAAATGATCTCACTGGGAAACAATCCTTTCCTACTTGGAAATATCAAGATTTAGATTATTTTTATAAAACAAATGCCTTTGTCATGAAAGACCTTTTTAAAGCCGCTTTAACAGGATTTTTTGCTATCTAAGTGGCCAGCAGTGGTTTCTCTCAATCTAGAGATTCTATCAGGAATGCCAAAACACATTACTTTCAAAAGAAACTTTCAGTAGACGCAAGTACAGCCTTTCGAGTAAGCACGCTCATTGATTCCTATAAAGCCCGTATCAAAGCGGTTTGGAAAATAAAGAGTATGGCCGAAAGACAGAAGCTTGGTCAGATAGACGGATTAATAACAAGCCAAAATCGCGACTTGATGAAAGTCTTGACTAAAGACCAGATGGCTCGAATAGAAAAGACCATGGTTCTTGAAAGGCGAGACACGGTGGGTCATTAACAAGCATTTAATTCAGCTCAATATTCATTTCTAACCCTATTCACTAACAACGCTTATCATGAAGCACATTAGTCTATTGCTGATTTTTTTGTTACCCCTGTTATCGTCCTGCAACAAGTATAAGCGACAGGACAACATAGGGCCCAACAACCTGCCGCCAATAACCCAAACGGGAGCAAACACCTTTGGATGCCTGATTAACGGCAAAGGCTTTGTCCCGCAAGGGCCGCCTTTACAGGATAGTCCAGGACCATTTGTTGTCTCTGGGGTTGCAACTGCGGTAAATATTAATGCCGTAGATCAATACCATGGCCAAATTAGATTTAATCTAGGAATTGATACTTCTAATTTCAAAATGGGTAGCACTTTCCCCCTTTTACAAAGCAAATCCGGTTTGAAAGCATCTTCAACGGTGGGTTTCGCTATTTCTTATTCAGAGTTAGATACTCTTTCAAGCCCCGGCCAGCTTACAATTCGGTATTACGATAAAACCAAGGGCATCCTTTCAGGAACTTTTTCGTTTGACGCCTTCAGCAAGTTGGGAACGAAGTACGAAGTGAGGGATGGCCGGTTCGATGTGAAGTTTTAACCTGGCCGTTTTGAACGAAAGTTCTCCGAATTTTTAATACTCAGCTACTCCTTTAACTACCTCAATAACCGATGAAACGACATCTAGCCTCTTTCCTTGTGCCTTTCCTGCTGATTTCTCTTGCATCCCAGGGGCAAGACTTTCTTTACACCCGCGAGAATCCAATACCGATTAACCTGTCATCGGGCAGCTTCCAGAACACCCACCCTGTTCCCGGGGAAATACGGGATACATCCGGTATAAATTCAGCCTTCCTGTTCAGCGCACGGTGAGTTTATCGTCCTGCGGCTCTGATTTTTATACCACCGTCTATGTGTTAAATCAATCCGGTGCTGTCCTCGGTATCAGCAGCGGCTTCGGCGACCTGTGCCCTGCTTTTCAGGGCTCTCTGGTATTAACCCTGCCACCAGGCGACTATTACTATGTAGCCTCAGGATACGACTTTCCCGCGGTATATACCGGGACACTTGTCACCAGCATCACCTGCGACCCCTTTCAAGATCAATCAGGGGTGGAGGTAAGTACTGATTTTTCTGATCAAATGGGTAAAGTCTTTGCAAACCTTGAGACAAGCCGGGTGCCTTTTGGCCTTCTCCGCGACATAGCCTTCGAACAGACTAATTTGCAGGCGTACGACGGATCCTTGATTGCCGATAGCAACCGGGCAAGCATTGGTGATTTTAAAGCCATTTATCAGACCTTGGTTTCGGCGCAGATTGACACTTCGGCGGGCAATTTTCCGACGATGGACGATTTAGACAACCTGGCCATGGCCCAGCGTCAGCCAGGAACGGTGGTCCTTCACAGTTTATATTACCAGTATTCCAAATTTAGTGATGACGCTGCGGCAGCTGGCCGTGTGTGGGTTGTGAATAACCAGGTCTTCGACAATTATGTAAGTGGAGACTGGCAAAATCCCTATGAAGTGAAAAGCGCATTCGCAGTAGCTCCAGCAGGTGACCAGGTCGAAGGAAAAACCCAGCAGTTTGTATTACCCTCCACCCTTTTAGTGTCTAATAGCCTGGACCAGGTAGCCACTATGCAGTTTGATGCTGGAGATGGTGCCGGCTTTCGGACAATAAGTGCTGATGTGCCTGTTTCTGTGAACTATGCCGATGTGGGCGTAAAAGAGCTCACCTTTCAGTTTCTGCTTTCAGATAATTCGACGCTTACCGCGCATTCATCGATCACAGTAAGCCCAGCCGTTTCTGACCTCAACCCCGGATATGGCCTTTTGAACATCACATCAAGCGAGACCTACAACGGCCTGTCGGCCCAGGGTTATGCAACCATTAAGTACGGGAGGAGTGACCGCATTTTAAGAAAGCCGCTAATCGTGGTGGAAGGCTTTGATCCGGGCATTGTGATCACTCCCGAGAAAAAATATGGGTATACTGATATAACAAAATTCATAGACCCAACCGCCACTGACGGTTTCAACTCCCTTATAAATAATGGCACTTACGATGTTGTCTTTATTGATTATAAAAACGGACTGGACGACATCAAGCGAAATGCGCTTTTATTTGAAGAAGTCGTTCGTCAGGTCAACCAACTTAAAGCGCAATCAGGGAGCACTGAGCCCAATGTGGTTTTGGGATTGAGCATGGGAGGCCTTGTTGCCCGCTGGGGTCTTCGGGATATGGAAAATAAAGGCCAGAATCATCAGACGCGCCTTTATATCAGCTTTGATTCGCCGCATCAGGGCGCTAATGTGCCACTCGGTTACCAGTATATGGCGAACCACCTTTATGGTCTTTATGCTAAGACAGCAGGGCCATTGATTGGCAACCTTTATAATGTCGGCAGGCTGAACCAAATACCGGCAGAATTACGCCTTGCCAGTTTCCCAGCAGCACGTCAAATGCTGATCAATTACGTCGATCCATCGGGAAACATTGATAACTCAGCCCACTACACCTGGCAAAATGAACTTAAAACCATGGGTTATCCACAAGGCCTGCCTGGACAGCCAATTCGCAATGTGGCTGTAAGCAATGGAACAGCCTGTGGAACGGGTCAGGTATCGTCACCGGGAAGCTCTTTACTGACGGTCAATGGAAGATTCAGTACGAGTGTGTTAGGCGAGATCGCTTCCTTAGGCCTGCTTTCAGTAGCAATTCCCATCGCAGGTGTCGGTCTTGGCCAACCGGGCCTTTTACTTGGACTTCTTCCGGGAAAAAACCGCATTGATTTTGACGTCGCATTAAATACAACGGCCGCAACTGGTGGAAATCAGGTATATCATAACAAAATTACTTACACCAAGACCATTCTGTTTTTGATCCCTGTCAGAGTGAATTTGACCAACCGAACAAACAATGCACCAGGGGGAATACTCCCTTATGACTCTTATGCAGGAGGGTCTTTTCATTCTACCTTCGACGTTTCTAATGTAGATATAAAAAAATGGCTCTTCACCTATACGCTCAATGTTACTCAACAGCCTGAGTTTGGTTTTATTCCAAGAACGAGTGCCCTGGATATTGGCTTAGGAAACGTGACGCTCACGGACGACGATTACAAGGCGAGGTATGTCGGTTCCAGTCCTCTTACAGCCCCAAAAACCAGCCCCTTTGTCAATTTTACTACAGGCTCTACCACTTTAAGCAAAAATGAATCTCATACAAGTATTCTATCAGCGACCGGTAACTGGCTGGGCGCTGAATTGAATGGCTTGAACCCACGACAGGAAGACGTTACACCGCTTTGCTACCCAACGTCAATTTCGGGTCCTGCTGCCCTGTGTTCGAGCGCTCCTCTGACATTTTCAGTGAATGTGTTACCTGGGCGATCCGTTAACTGGGCTGTGAGCCCTGACCTGGACATTGTGAGTGGTCAAAATACAGCAGTCATAACCGTGAAACCAAACGGCACTAACAACACCGACGGCTCGCAATCTTTTGTTGATGAAACGGTAATTACCAGCCTTGGCAACCAGAATTCACGGTTCACCTTGACAGGGCCAGGTTTCTTGGGAATTGATTACCAGACGAGTGGACCTTGCAGCGGCTCAGCTCAGCTTTGGACTTTAAATGCAAAAGCCAATATTGCCAATGCCACAAACTGGCTATGGACAGTTGATAATCCCAATCCGCTTTCACAGTTTTATATCTACTCTCAAGGCTCTCCTCAGACATTTATAAATGTCACCGGAGGCGGTGGTGTCTCTGTAAGCTATACCGATCCTTGTGGCTATATTCATAAGAGTGGGGTGACGCTCTATTCCAACTGCCGCTCGAGTGCAGCCAGCATTTATCCAAACCCGGCATCTTCGGTTCTGAATGTAGGTTTCGGTACGAGCAATAACCTGACGGTTAAAACAGCGTTGTTCCAGGAAACTAGCATTGCAGCCAGTTTGCCTAACCGGGTAGAATTGTATGCCGCAAACAGTACCGTTCCCATCAGAACCGAAACCAAAGCTGAAATCTTATCCGGTGGGAACAAGGCTGTGTTCAACGTTGAGGGACTGGACAGCGGAATTTATTTTCTGCACATAGTTTATTCGGATCACACAGAACAAGCTACCGCTCAGATAAAGTAGTCCCGCAAAAATGAAACCGCCCTGACAAGCTTCAATCAGCCGTTTTAGGACTATGTTAATTATCTAAGCGGGGGTGAAGCAAGGGCTTGGATGATCCGAGAGGCGACAATGTCTTTTGACTGGGCCTTGTCAATTTCGATCACAATATTTGCCTTTTGATAAAAAGGCTCCCTGGTCATCAGCGTATCACGGATGAACGTGCTTAGTTCCCCGAGTGTCCGGCCGGAAAGCAGAGGCCTTTTAACAGTTTCACTAGAAAGCCTAGAAAGCAAAAGGGCTGGCGAGACTTTCAAATAGACCGTAATTCCGGTTTTGATCATGAGCTCCATGTTGTCAAAGAAACAGGGACAGCCGCCACCGGTCGCAAGAATGAACGGTTCTTCGGCACTTAATATATGGTATTTCAAAACACTAGCTTCTATTGATCGGAAGTAGTTTTCTCCGTGTTCGGCGAAGATCTCGGCCGGCGTCTTTCCTGTTGATGCAGCGATAAGGGCGTCCTGGTCAAAGAATAGCATGTGCAATTTTCGGGAAAGCACCTTGCCGACCGCCGTTTTCCCAGCCCCCATGAAGCCTACAAGAAATAGGCTCTGGCTTAAGTGCAACGGATATCTTTCAATTGATCGCGACTCTGGGGTCAAGGAAGCCATACAAGATATCGACCAGAATATTGATGAAAACGAAGATCGCCGCGATAAAAAGAATAGACCCCATGACAACCGGAAAGTCGGCCATTTCAAGGGCGTCAACGGTAGCTTTACCCAGCCCGTTATAACCGAAAATGTACTCAATGAAAAAAGAACCGGCCATTAAGGAGGCAAACCAGCCGCTTATGGCGGTAATGACCGGATTAAGTGCGTTCTTAAGCGCATGCTTGACGACCACCTGAGTCTCGCTGAGGCCTTTAGCACGAGCTGTACGTATGTAGTCCTGGCTAAGTACATCCAGCATTGAGCTGCGGGTTAGCTGTACGATGATGGCGAGCGGGCGAAGACCCAGGGTAAGGATAGGGAGAATGAGGTTCTTTAACTCCGGAACTCTCCCTTTGAAGGGGTCATAGGTAAAGAGGCTTCCAGTCATATTGAGACCGGTGTATTTATTGAGCAAAAAGCCGAAGACCCACGCAATGATGATGCCTGCGAAAAAAGAAGGAGCAGAGATACCTATAATGGACAGCCCGGTTGCAAGCCTGTCAACCCAGGTGTTTTGCCGTATTGCTGAAAGCACGCCCAAACTTATCCCAACAACCGTAGCAAGAAGCATGGAGCCCATCGCAAGAACCAGCGTATTTGGGATGGTCTCGGCAAGGACCGCCGAAACTTCACGTTTCGTTTGATAGGACCTTCTCAAATACGGAAACTTAAGAGCAAGAACCCTCGAGGGGCTACCCCAAGCTGGTGAAAGCGCGATATAATGGTATTTGGCTCTCGATGCGGCGTCATTTTCATGAATACCAAGCGGCGAGATATCATTCACGAAATACAGAAATTGAACACCCTTGGGCTTGTCGAGGCCAAACTCCTTGCGAACAGCTTCAAGAGAAGAAACATCGGCCCTTTGTCCAAGAGTCATCTGAGCCGCATCACCGGGTAAGACCGTAAAGAGGAAAAAGACAATGACTACTATTCCTGCTAAAACAGCGAGGCCGTAAATCAACTTTGACAAGACATACCTAATCATTCTTCTCGGCCGAGTAGAGTGCGGTGAAATAGGATAGAGGAGGCAGGTTACGGTAGTTCCACTTCCCTACGACAATTCCGCTATGAAGTAAGACAACGCCTGGGTTAGCCCTGACCATGCTTTTCAGGGGCGTTTCATCGGCATAAAGAAACTCATACCGCGGATTCACTTTTTTCGCGAAAGCGTCGGCGTCTTCAGACGATACCGCCGTTAAGCCAATCGTGCGAACGTGATAGGATTCGGCGGCCAAAGCCATTTCATTCAACCGGGACTGTCCGTCCAGATAACTACGCGACAGATCGTACTCGTCGTAGATCACCAGGTATCCTTTTGTAGTCAAAATATCCATGGTGAGATCGTTTCCCTTGTCGTCTGTGATATGGAAGTCACTCAACGGCGCCTGGTAACCTTTACGTACAAGAATTGGGTCCGAAGCGCTTACATATACCCACTCTGGGTTCTCATAGATCTTTGTTCTAAGATACTCCTTATCTGATAATGTCTTGAGGGCTCCTGTTTTCTTGCTGCGCAGAGTATACACGATCTGATAGTCATCGCCTTTTTGTCCGGGTGGTACTTTCGTGAGCGCAGGAAGATAGGCGCCAACCTTGTAAGGCAAAAAGTCGAGAACCGGGAGGTTGTGCCAAGTATAGACTCCCATTGAGAAAGAACAAGCGGAGATAAGGATCAAAAATATCCAGCCGAAGACAGGCTTGAATATCGCTTTAATATACCGGTGATTGAAAAAGAGCACGAGCACTAAAGCAAGCAGAACCATGTTCTTCGCGAAGGACTGCCAGGGAGTAAGTTTTATGGCGTCCCCAAAGCAACCGCATTCGGCCACTTTATGAAACCAGGCCGAGTAAAAGGTAAGAAAACTAAAGAAGAGTATGATGAGTAGAAGCGCCCAGGTGCTCCAGCGCGAGCGCATTCCCATGATAATGGTAAACCCGGCAATGATCTCTGCTGAGCAGATAAGTACCGCGAGAAGAATGGCGATTGGAGATAGCCAAGTAATGTGGAAAACCACAAAGTACTCTTCGAGCTTGAACGAAAAGCCTATTGGATCATTGATTTTAATGATGCCCGAAAAAATAAACAGAGTCCCAACCAGGATGCGGCAAACCCACACAAAAATCTTCATTGGAATCGTATTTATTGGTCGCTTTCGCCGAGCCGTATGAGGGCGAAAGCGGCGTAATTTATAATGTCTCTGTAACCCGCATCAACACCCTCAGACGCAAGAGAATGTCCATGATTATCTTCGATCTGCTTAATTCGGAGCAATTTCATGAGTACAAGATCGGTCAGTGAACTTATCCTCATGTCGCGCCATGCCTCCCCATAATCGTGGTTTTTCTTAAGCATGAGGTCCCGGGTTCCTGCCGTAACCTGGTCATAGAGCTCAAGCAAGATGTTTGCATCACTGCTATCTTTAGGACTCGCGTCAAGCTGCATGATTGCGATCACGCCATAATTGATAATCCCCTGGAACTCAGGAACGATACCCTCACCTACCTCATTTTGCTGCGTTTCTTCGAGGGTGCGAATTCGCAAGGCCTTAATGTAAAGTTGGTCGGTGACAGAACTGGGCCTAAGAATACGCCAGGAAGTGCCATAATCTTTCGATTTTTGTTGAAAGATCTGCCTGCAGCGTGTGATGACAGCATCCCAGCGGGCAGAGGTTGTAAAGATGGCTTCCAGGTTATTCGTATCTTTATTCGATGAGTAAATTTAGCTTTTTTTCGCAAAACCTGCTCATTCAGGCCAGAGGACGACTGCTTGATCTAAGCCGCCCCATTGTCATGGCCGTCATCAATCTTAGCCGCGATTCTTTTCACGCGGGAAGCATATCAAGGTCCGAAGACGACCTTATTCAGCGGGTCGAACAACTTACCTTGGACGGGACCAGGATCCTTGACCTGGGTGCAGCCTCGAGCCGCCCGGGTGCCCCGGATGTGCCTGCCGAGGAGGAATGGCAACTACTCCATCCGGCACTCAGGGTCGTTCGCAGGACGTTCCCGGAGCTGTGGATCTCGGTCGATACATTTCACGCAAGCGTGGCTCGCAACGCCGCGCTTGAGGGTTGTGATATTATTAATGATATCTCAGGCGGTCTGCGGGACCCAAAGATGTTTGCCGAAGTAGCGGCCGCGGGGCTTCCTTATATCATTATGCACATGAGAGGAGACTCACTTACGATGTCACGTGAAAACCATTACACGAATATGGTTCTCGAGATCATGCAATTCTTCAACGAACGTATTGCAGCGGCGCGCGCCGGAGGCGTCGGCGATATAATCCTTGACCCTGGGTTTGGCTTTTCAAAAGTACACCTTCAAAACTTCGAGCTCCTGGCAGGCTTGCATAACCTGAGACTGTGCGGTTATCCGCTTTTGGCCGGGCTGTCCCGTAAATCACTGATTCAAAAATTGCTCGGGACCACTGCTGAAGGATCGCTGAACGGAACTACAGCGACGAATATGCTGGCGCTGGTCGAAGGAGCCTCCATATTAAGAGTGCACGATGTACGGGAGGCTGTTGAGACCATAAAGATTTTTGAGGCATACCAGGGCGCTGAGGCATGAATTTTCCCGATATCCATTTTTTAAAGTTTAATCTTTTCGATTTCCTGGATATTCTCGCCGTCGCGGTGATCGTTTATTTCATCTTCAACCTGCTTAAGGGGACGATCGCGGTCAATATTTTCATTGGGATCTGTCTCATCACGCTTTTTTATTGGGTGGTGCGAACCCTGCACATGGACCTCCTTACCGGTATTCTTGACAAGTTCCTGAGTGTTGGAGTCATTGCTTTGATAATTATCTTTCAGCAAGAAATACGCAGGTTCCTGCTTCTTTTGGGAAAGAACTTTAGTTCTAACCGGGCGAAATTTTGGGCTCGCATCTTTAGTGGTCCCGGTACTGTGGCCCAGGAGGGGTATGAACAATTAAAGCCGGTCCTCGAAGCATGCAAGTCCTTGCAGCTCAGTAAGACAGGGGCCCTTATCATTTTCGCACGCAACTACGAAGAACAGGTTTTTCAGAATAATGGTGAGGCTATAAACGCACTTATATCACGGCGCCTGCTTGAAAGTATTTTTAACAAATACAGTCCGCTGCATGATGGAGCGGTGGTAATCGCCGAAAACACGATCAAGGTGGCAAGCTGTATCCTGCCCCTGACAGACAGCAACGATATTCCGCTTAATTTTGGACTTCGACACCGTGCCGGGATCGGCATTACCGAGCAAAGCAACTCGGTAGCCCTAATCGTCTCTGAAGAAACCGGCGAAATAGCGATAGCGCGGGATGGGAAGTTACGGGTAAATGTAAGCCTCCCCGAATTAGAACGTATCCTGCATAAGGATCTGTCCTAAGGATTTATCCTAGTTTGGAAGACCAAACTTTCTAAGTGTTGTACTCCGCGACTTTGCGGCCCATCTCACGTCCATTTGTAATGGCTGGCAAATAATGTATGCCCCCATAGAGCCTGCTGATCGCCGCTTCTCCGGCGGCCTGGTCGAGTGACGAAAATTGTCTCACGGGCAAACCGAAAAGGATTTCACTGCTGTCTGCGAAACTAAATTTATCGCCGTAAAAATGGTCCATTACGCGACTTGCCGCCATTGAGATCACGCTATGGCCGCTTGGATATTCTGGAAAGGGAGGAGTCTGCAGAAACGGCTTCCAGGACGGATCGATGTATTTGTTGATATATGTTTCGGGTCTTACGAGCTGACTCCGGTATTTCTCATCCCAGCAGGTGATAAAGCCATCGAAAACGACCACTGAAACCAGGCTCTGGCTGAAGCATGTCTTTTCGAGATTTAAGCCGGCCTTGCGTGCACAAAGCAGATTAATGAGCTGCCAGTGACCGCCGGGCGAGATCTTCTTACTTGCAAACATCGCATGACCGTTCAAGTTAAGGGCAAATGGATTACAATCCCAGAATGCCGCTTTGGCCAAAGTTTGGGGACTGTTATTAACACCTGCGAGGAATACCTGCTGAGCCTGCTGATAAAAACGGCTTGAGGCTAAAGTTGAAAAGGGTGTTGAAGCAGGTGGTTTGAACTGCGCCGCCGAATCAATCACTAGTGGTCGTATAGATCTCCAGTTGGGTTCATTGCCGTCCATATAGCCGGGCGGCGTAGGTTGCCATTTTCCAGGGTCAGACGTTATCGTGTATTTTGGATAACTACGTGTTGGGCCGTAATTATCGCCCTTTACCCACTTGAGGATACTCTCTTGAACCTTCGCGGCATAAGCGTCAGAATTTTTCAAGACGGTTTGAGAGACTCCAAGATCACGATACCTACTTAAAAGCGAATCCCTAAAACCGGCAATCTTCACTTCAGAAAAAACTAATTTTTGAGAGACGCCATTATAGGCCAGCACGGCAGCTATCGCAAGGTCGATGTCTTTGCCGCTATCAGGGACTTGGGGAAAGTCTCTCAAGCCTTGCAGTTTGCCTACGTAAGAAAATGACGAGGGGTGTTCTTGCCTTATAACTTCATAGGCGGCAATAGACGGATAAACGTAGATGCGGGATGCTACAGTGGGACCAAAAATATCATGCACGATGGCTTCGGTGACCTTCTTTACAGAGGCTTTGTAGAACTGAGGGTCATGAGTGAGCAGGCTAATTTCCTTCAAAGAGCGCTCTCGGCACGACCCAAAAAAAAAGCATAGAGCGCCCAATAGGAGTGCGTAAAACAAATACCGGACGTTAGTTAAATGCAGCTTTCTTTTAACAATATTCGTCAAATGCACTAACGAGGTTGTCGGCGATAACTTTTGCCGGGCGGCCTTCGATGTGATGCCTTTCGATCATGTGAACCAGCTTACCGTCTTTAAAAAGAGCCATTGCGGGAGAAGATGGCGGATAAGGAAGCATCATGGCCCTTGCCTTATCTACCGCGTTAGCTTCCATACCGGCGAATACCGTGACCAGTTTCGAAGGTTTCTTTTGATTTTTGACTGCCATGCGAACAGCAGGGCGTGCATTCGCTGCGGCGCAACCGCAAACAGAGTTCACGACCAGAAAAACTGTTCCTTCTGATTTAAGCGCATTTTCAACTTCGGAATCAGAAAGCAGTTGCTCAAAACCCGCTTGAGTTAACTCTTCCCTCATCGGGGAAACCATATATTCAGGATACATACGTTGAGTTTCAGTAATTATTAAATAGGACTTTCAAAAATAATCAATAAGGCCGAATAAAAAGGGTCTGGAGCTTGGGCCTTGCAAATCTGACGCTCGCATGACTTTGACCGTACTTGGTAAAGACCCGTAAATCGGCTATTTTTGTATAAAATATAGCATTATATGGTGACCGAAACGTATTCTCCTTTTAAAGTAAAAGACATCACACTCGCTGACTGGGGCCGCAAAGAAATTGAACTTGCAGAAGCCGAGATGCCAGGCTTGATGGCTTTAAGGGCCGAATACGGCCACTCAAAACCGCTGCGCGGCGCGCGCATTGCCGGTTGTCTTCATATGACCATCCAAACGGCGGTCCTTATAGAAACCTTGATCGAACTCGGTGCCGAAGTGACCTGGTCAAGCTGTAATATCTTTTCCACGCAGGATCACGCGGCTGCTGCAATCGCCGCTAAAGGTATCCCGGTCTACGCCTGGAAAGGTCTCAACGAAGAAGAATTCAACTGGTGCATTGAACAGACGTTATTTTTTGGAGAGGATCGCAAGCCTCTAAATATGATATTGGATGATGGAGGAGATCTCACGAACATGGTTCTTGACAAATATCCTGAGCTGATCGGCGGCATAAAAGGTCTATCGGAAGAAACTACGACAGGTGTACACCGCTTGTACGAACGCATGAAGAACGGTCGCCTCCCTTTCCCGGCGATCAATGTGAACGATTCGGTCACAAAATCAAAATTCGATAACAAATACGGCTGCCGTGAAAGCCTGGTCGACGCCATACGCAGGGCCACCGATATTATGATGGCCGGCAAGGTTGCCCTTGTCGCCGGTTTCGGGGATGTTGGTAAAGGATCTGCCCAGAGTCTCGCATCCCAGGGTGTTCGGGTTATTGTTAGCGAAATCGACCCGATTTGTGCTCTCCAGGCTGCTATGGAAGGGTATGAAGTCCAAAAGTTCTCTGATGCCGTTCCACGTGCAGATATCATTGTGACCGCTACTGGTAACTGCAACATCGTTCGACCTGAGCACTTTTACCGTATGAAAGACAAAGCGATCGTTTGTAATATCGGGCACTTCGATAATGAGATTGATATGGCCTGGCTAAATAGCAATCATGGTCACAACAAAGTTGAAATAAAGCCTCAGGTCGATAAATACACCATTGAAGGGCCTGCCGGAAAGAAGGATGTTCTTATCCTTGCTGAGGGAAGGCTTGTAAATCTTGGCTGCGCTACCGGTCACCCATCCTTTGTGATGTCCAATTCGTTTACAAATCAAACGCTTGCCCAGATCGAGCTTTGGAATCATGCAGACCAGTATGAGAACAAGGTTTACACGCTTCCTAAGCAACTCGATGAAAAGGTCGCCAGACTTCACCTTGCCAAGGTAGGGGCCGAGCTCGACGAGCTTGAAGACATGCAGGCAGAGTATATTGGTGTTAAAAAGGAGGGCCCGTTCAAACCCGACTATTACCGGTATTGATTTCATCACTTTGTTCATCCTATTCTGAACACAGGTGACAAAGCTTTCTGTTAACATCAACAAATTCGCCACCCTGAGAAATGCGCGAGGTGGCAATAACCCCGACATTCTCAAGGTGGCGAGAGACTGTGAAGCCTTTGGAGCCGACGGAATAACAGTACATCCCCGCCCCGACGAGCGCCATATTCGTTACCAGGATGTTCTTGATTTACGTGAGGTCGTTAAAACTGAGTTCAATATTGAGGGAAACCCAACTCAGGTCTTTCTTGACCTCGTGCTTCGCGTCAAGCCCGAGCAGTGCACGCTGGTACCTGACGATCCGGGGGCCGTTACTTCCAGCGCGGGTTGGGATACGGTTAGCAATCAATCTTTTCTTTCAGAAATCTGTGCCGAATTGAGGAACAACGGTATACGGTCTTCTATCTTTCTGGACCCAAATATCGACTTTATCGATGCCGCGGCGCACTGCGGCTGCGATCGCATTGAGCTATATACCGAGCCTTATGCCGCGGCTTTCACGGGGAGTGCACAGGAGGCGGTCGAGTCGTTCGCCTTTGCCGCCGAGGTCGCTGCCCGGCTGCACCTAGGCATAAACGCCGGGCATGATCTCGATCTTCATAATCTTCAATTTTTCCATCAGCATGTAAAAGGTCTTGAGGAGGTTTCGATTGGCCATGCGCTCGTATGCGACGCGCTATACTTTGGTCTGGAAAATACGATCAGAATGTACAAGGGAAGGCTTAAGGAATGACCAAGGCTTTAACAACTGCAGAGTTTCTCGACTTGTCTGCCAAAGTCCCGCTTCTAGACGTAAGAAGTCCTGCTGAGTTTGCAAACGCTCATATTCCCGGCGCAATAAGTTTCCCTTTATTTACCGACTCTGAAAGGGCCGCCGTAGGTACCCGCTTCAAACAGTCTGGAAAGCGGCAGGCTATACTTATGGGTCTTGACTTTGTAGGACCGCATCTTACCGGGTTCGTAAGGGATGCGATGGATCTAGCACCGTCAAGTGAGGTTTGCCTCCATTGCTGGCGGGGGGGTATGCGCAGTTCGTCCATGGCCTGGCTGCTGGACACAGTGGGATTTACAACGTATATCCTGCACGGCGGATATAAAAGCTACCGGAAGTATGCTCATGAACTTTTCTCCAAAAGCTGGAGCATGATCGTTTTGGGCGGCTATACAGGATCAGCTAAAACAGAGATCCTGGCTGTATTGAGAAGCGAGGGGGAGCAGGTAATTGATCTTGAATGTTTAGCTGCTCATCTCGGCTCGGCCTTTGGATCGCTGGGTTCACTACAGCAGCCTAGCCAGGAGATGTTTGAAAACCTGCTTGCGGCAGATCTGGCCAGACTTGATCCTGCAAAACCCGTTTGGATTGAGGATGAAAGTCTCAACATTGGTAAACTACAGATCCCAATGAATTTCTGGCACAAAATGCAGCATGCCCCGCTGATGAGGCTTAATCTTCCCGCTCAGGAAAGGCTCGCATTCATCATGGAGAGGTACGGCAGTTTAGATGCTGAATTTCTTTCGGCCTGTACCTTTAAACTGCGTAAACGCCTTGGCCCGGAAAAAACAAAGATCTGCCTTGACTACATCAGCAGGGGCGAAATAATGCCTGCAGCGGCCATCTTACTTGAGTATTATGACAAGTGTTACTCGAACTGTGTGGCTAGAAGAATGCCCGAAACCGTTATTAAGCTCGACTTTCCCGGGCTTGATCTAAAGCATATCGCCCAAGAACTCCAGGAAGAAGCGGCAAAAGCAAACTTTTACCTTTACGAACAATACCACCACTGACTTGAGCGCCGGCACCCATACTCCCAGACTAACGTCGTACAGCCATGGAGCAGGCTGCGGCTGTAAGATATCGCCGCAAATACTGGATGAAATTCTTAAATCGGACGGTAACTTTCCCCGGGACCCAAAGCTCCTTGTCGGCAACGATTCAAGGGACGATGCAGCAGTGTATGACCTCGAGAACGGAACCGCGCTCATTAGTACCACCGATTTTTTCATGCCTATTGTCGACGACCCGTTTGACTTTGGGCGAATAGCCTCTGCCAACGCAATAAGTGATGTATATGCCATGGGCGGAAGGCCTTTACTAGCCATTGCCATTCTCGGCTGGCCGGTAGGTAAGCTCGAACCGGCGATCGCATCGCGTGTTTTGGAAGGAAGCCGCTCTGTTTGTGCCCAAGCTGGAATCCCCTTAGGTGGCGGCCATAGTATTGACACCGCAGAGCCTATCTTTGGACTCGCGGTGAATGGTCTTGTTGACTTCCTAAATATCAAGAAGAACAACACCGCGACAGACGGTTGTCTGCTTTATCTCACGAAAAGACTTGGCGTAGGGATTCTGAGTACCGCTCAAAAAGCAGGCGTAATTAAACCACAAGACCACAGGCAGGCTCTCGAATCAATGGTTCGGCTCAATAAGTTTGGGGAGCAAGCTGGGAAACTACCTTTAGTTAAGGCGATGACCGATGTAACTGGTTTTGGCCTTCTTGGACACCTCCTGGAAATGTGTGAAGGAAGTGACTTGCAGGCGCAGCTCAACATGCGGCTCATACCTGTGATGGATAACCTGGATGAGTACCTTGAGCTGGGCTGCATTCCTGGCGGTACCGTGAGAAACTTAAAGAGCTATGGTGAGCGTATTGGACCAATGTCTGCAAACCAACGAAATATCCTCGCAGACCCGCAAACCAGCGGCGGTCTGCTTATTGCGGTCGACCCCCAAGGCGCGGCCGAATTCGAGCGGTTGCTGTTGGGTAATGGCATTGAAACCATGAGGCCTATAGGACGGCTTTCAACCTACTGCACGGGTGACTACCGGATTGAGGCAGGCCCAGATGCCTTTTGATTTTACAGCTCTAACCTCTAATTTTACACCTTGAATTAGCGTATGTTTTTAGAAACTACTGATTGGAGCAAAGGCGAAGTCTTCGCCGGCAGACACATTAGTCTAGCAGCTGATAAGGTCGCACGTTTACTCGATCAAACAGAGGTACAATCAATTGATGAGCTGATCAACGAAACTGTTCCACCCCAAATTAGACTGGAGGGCGAGGAGTGCCTAAAGCTTGATGGACTACCTGAGGCAAAAACTGAAGTACAATACATTCAGGATCTGCATGATCTTGCCGCTCAAAATAGAGTCTTCAAATCTTACATTGGGCTGGGATATTACCCCACTGTCACCCCGCCGGTTATACAGCGAAATATTTTTCAGAATCCGGGTTGGTACACGCAGTATACCCCTTACCAGGCCGAGATTTCACAAGGCCGTTTAGAGGCATTGCTTAATTTCCAAACGGTAATAACCAGCCTTACAGGATTAGAACTAACGAACGCCTCATTGCTCGATGAAGCCACTGCCGCGGCTGAGGCCATGCATCTTCTGTATTCTACCCGGAAGAATATGGGGGCGAACGTTTTTCTGGTATCAGAACAAGTCCTTTCTCAAACCAGGGATGTTTTGGAAGGCTATTCGGAGCCATTGGGAATAGCGGTCAAAGTATGTTCAACGGAGAACATGGCCGCCAAAGACCAGTCTACCGCTTTTGGGGCGCTCATTCAATTTCCAGACTCTTCTGGGCGGATTGAAGACCATTTCGAACTCGCTCAGGCGCTCCATCGCCGGGATATAGGGCTTGTCGTCGCCGCTGACCTTCTAAGTCTTGTATTGCTGGAGGCACCCGGTAAATGGGGAGCAGATATTGTTGTTGGCAGCACCCAGCGTTTTGGCGTGCCCATGGGTTTTGGCGGCCCGCATGCCGCGTTCTTTTCAACCCGGGAAGAATACAAGCGTAACATACCGGGCAGGATCATTGGCGTGAGTATCGACGCGCACGGCGACCGTGCTCTTAGAATGGCGCTTCAAACGCGCGAGCAACATATTAAGAGAGATAAAGCGACCTCAAATATTTGCACAGCCCAGGCGCTCCTCGCCGTTATGGCCGGAATGTATGCGGTGTGGCACGGCCCAAAAGGATTGCGTCATATCGCCACCCGGGTTCATGGCTTTGCCACTCTCTTGAGCAAGGCCTTGCGGAATCTTGGTTATACGCTCGAAAACGAGATATTTTTTGATACCCTGTCAATTAACCTGGCAAATGAGGATCCCGAACTAGCCTCCTCTATAAAGCGGGATGCGGTTGACCGTGAGATTAATTTTAGATATGACAGTAAGCGCGTTTTTATAGCTCTTAACGAGACTGTCTCCCTTCAAAATATCGAAGAGATCGTGTCGATCTTTGCCCGCGTAAAAGGCCACTCCCGCTCAAATCATAATCTGCAAACGAATTCAATTAGCAGTGAAGATTTGCGGTACGAGGGCAGGCTGGCAAGAGCGTCCGAACTTTTGTCTCACCCGATCTTCAATACCTATCATACCGAGCATGAAATGCTCAGGTACATTAAGGAACTTGAATCGAAGGACCTTTCTCTTACTCATTCCATGATCCCTCTGGGTTCGTGTACCATGAAGCTCAATGCGACAACTGAGATGCTGCCGGTAACCTGGCCAGAGTTCGCAGACATGCATCCATTCGCACCTTCTGATCAGACGGCGGGCTATTTGCGCCTCTTTAAAGAACTGGAATCCTGGCTATGCAGCATTACAGGTTTTGCTGCGATGTCTTTACAGCCAAATTCGGGCGCTCAGGGAGAATATACAGGTCTTCGGGTTATAAGAGCTTTCCTTCAAGATCTGGGGCAAACCGAACGTGAATTTGTCCTCATTCCGTCCTCGGCCCATGGCACGAACCCGGCAAGCGCTGTTATCGCCGGTTTCAAAGTGATCGTTGTGGCCTGTGATTCCCGGGGGAATATTGATGTTGACGACTTAAAGGCTAAGGCCGAAGCACATAGTTCCACACTGGCGGCTCTTATGATCACCTACCCTTCGACACACGGGGTTTTCGAAGAAGGAATTAAAGAGATTTGCGCAATTATTCATGAGCATGGCGGTCAGGTTTACATGGATGGGGCAAACATGAATGCCCAAGTTGGTCTTACCAGCCCGGGTAAGATAGGGGCCGATGTTTGCCATCTAAATCTCCACAAGACCTTTTGTATTCCCCATGGAGGCGGAGGGCCGGGCATGGGTCCGATCGGTGTTGCCCAGCATCTTGCTCCTTATTTACCAGGACACTCGGTCGTCAAGGGCAGCCTGGCAAAGTCAATCCACGCCGTCTCGGCTGCGCCCTGGGGAAGCGCCAGCGTACTGGTCATTTCTCATGCGTACATTTCCCTCATGGGAGCAGCAGGCTTGACGCTGGCAACCAAACATGCCATCCTGAACGCCAATTATATTAAGTCAAGGCTCGACGAGCATTATCCGGTTCTTTACGCTGGCTCAGAAGGACATTGCGCCCATGAGATGATCTTGGATTGCCGTGCATTCAAATCTGCCGGAATAGAAGTCGTCGATATTGCGAAACGGCTCATCGACTATGGTTTCCATGCACCAACGGTTTCTTTTCCGGTTTCGGGAACACTGATGATCGAACCTACTGAGAGTGAATCGGTCGAAGAGCTAGACCGTTTTTGCGATGCGCTTATCAGCATTCGAAAAGAAATTGAACAGGTGAGTAACGGTCAGGCCGATAAAAAGGATAATGTTCTTAAGAACGCGCCGCATACCTCGGTGTCTCTGTGCACGGGATCATGGGACCATCCCTACAGTCGTGAACAAGCTGGTTATCCCTTGCCATGGGTACGCAAAAACAAATTTTGGCCGGCTGTCGGTAGGCTGAATGAAACGCAAGGGGACCGCGTACTTATCTGCTCCTGTCCGCCAATGGAATCGTACGAGCAGGAAGAAGTGACCGTAGGGGTTTTGTAATGCTTTATGCTTAGTTTGCCTTATGACTAAACAGCTCATTCTTGTTTGCCTTCTGCTTTCAGGCTTAGTGCCCATCCCACACACTGGAAATGCACAGGTCAAGACCTATAAGCTTAGTACCGGCCGTAGTTTACTAGTTTGGTACTGTCAAGAAGATTCGCCGGTTCCCGTGCTTCACTCGGGAAGCTTTTTGTTTAGCGAAGGAACATTTACCACTACGGCAGGCGAGATCACAGCTGGAAGTTTTGAAGTTGATATGAGCTCACTTATCGATAACGACATTCGTGACAAGCAGCAAAACCATGCATTAGCGAGCCGGCTGGCAGCTCCCGATTTCTTCAATATCAAAGATTATCCCCGCGCCCGCTTTGCGATCACACAGGTCGAAATGATCAAGCCCCAGCAATACATTTTGGAAGGAATGCTTACCCTTAAAGGCAAAAGCCGTCTATTCAGACTGCCGGTAACTGTTAAGACTGCAGCTGACCAGCTAGAGATCGTCAGCGACAATGCCCTCATCGAAGGAGTGCAATTTGGCCTTAAAACCGCAACCCCCGACGGCAAAAAACCCGAACTCAAAAATTTTAAAGTAAGAATCTCACAGCTTTTCGCGAAGAAAGTGTGACGGCCTTGGGGCTTAAACCTGTTTCGCGCCGCCGGCCCTTTACGAGGGAACGATTTTGAAACTCCCATCAGCATTGACCCCAACTCCCGAAACCGGGCGCGACTCGTTATCATGGTAGAACATGCAGGTCCACCCCTCTTCGGCCGCACGCATTCCATAGCGTACGCGCAGATCTCTTGAGCGGCGGCCATCGAAGTCGTATTTCGCGACGTAGTTGTGGATCAGAGCCGAGCCTTCGGGCAGCTCGTCACCACCGAAGAAGTAACAATCACTTCCGTCCTCAATATAAATCACCTGATGGTAAGGAACATGCCCTCCGCTGACTTCATATCTGATCCCACTTCCGATCCGACCCTCACCTTCCAGTAACACAAGACGCGATTGTCGCTGAACAAAGCCTATCTCGGCGCGAGGATAACCCGAAAGTTCGTCGCGGGTTGCAGCAAGCAGCTCACCGGCCTGGATAAAATGATCAGCCAGCGGGAAATTCAAAACAAACCTTCCGCTCTCCATACGTACTAAACCGAGTGAATGGTCTTTGTGCAAATGACTCATTATCACCTTGCTAACGTCGGCAGGTTCATAACCAAGAGAACGTATATTTTGATAGATCCACGGTTCACCCGAATCCGAACAAATTCCCAGACCAGTATCGAGCAGGATTAATTCGCTGCCCGTTTCAACAAGAAAAGGATAGACATGAACGAAGAGCGATCCTTTTCGGGAAGAAGCGAGATCTGTAGCAGGATCGAACGGAACAAATTTCTTGCTTGCGTCTACAGAATAGCTGCCTTCGTAGAGTGGGAATACTTTCAACGGTCTTTGAGTTAGATAAGAATACTATTTTAGCATTTATGGCCGAACTCTTTGCTAACAACCTCGTCAAAACGTACAAAAAGCGAATGGTCGTCAACCATGTATCGTTCAATGTAAAGCAGGGGGAGATCGTAGGCTTGCTGGGACCAAATGGGGCAGGCAAGACCACTTCGTTCTACATGATCGTTGGCCTAATTAAGCCAACCGAAGGCGAGATCTTTCTTGATGAGGAAAACATTACAAAAGAACCCATGTACCGGCGAGCGCAGCAAGGTATCGGCTACCTCGCTCAGGAAGCTTCGGTCTTTCGAAAGTTGAGTGTTGAGGACAATATTATGGCGATCCTTGAAATGACAGCCCTTTCCAAAGATGCGCAGCACGAAAAGTTGGAATCGCTCATCAGCGAATTTAGCCTAAACCGGGTGCGAAATAATCGGGGCGACCTGCTTTCAGGAGGTGAGCGGCGACGTACGGAGATTGCCCGCTGTTTAGCCGTCGATCCCAAGTTCATTCTCCTGGACGAGCCTTTCGCGGGGGTGGATCCTATTGCCGTTGAAGAAATCCAGGGTATCGTCGCCAGGCTTATTGAGAAGAATATTGGCATTTTGATCACCGACCATAACGTAGGTGAAACGCTGTCTATTACAGATAGGGCCTATCTGCTTTTTGAGGGCCGCATCTTAAAGACAGGTACACCAGAAGAGCTTGCGAATGATGAAGAAGCGAGACGGCTTTACCTTGGGCAGAACTTCAAACTCCGAAAAAAAGTATAGCTGGTTTTAATTACATTTAAATCATGCCCATTGTAAACACGCTGTTAACCTGGATCATACAAAAGCGTGCAACCCAGATCGAGTTCTTCAAGCAATACCCGCATGACGTCCAAAACGACTGGTTAAAAAATATTTGTCTTGAGGCCAAAGACACTGAATGGGGCAGGCGATATGATCTAAAGAACATTTCCAGTTCGCAATTTAAGTCGCGTATCCCCCTTCAAACCTACGAATCGCTGTATCCCTGGATCCATCGCATGATGCAGGGCGAACTAAATATACTTTGGCCGGGGGAGATGAGCTGGTTCGCGAAATCTTCGGGGACCACCAATAACAGGAGCAAATATATCCCGGTTAGCGAGGAGTCTTTATACGACTGCCACTATAAAGGGGGCAAGGATATGCTTGCCATGTATATCATCAACCGGCCATCTTCAAAGCTTTTTACGGGCAAAAGTCTTGTACTGGGCGGAAGTCACCAGGTTAGTCAGCTTAACCCTGATTCATGGATCGGTGATCTCTCGGCACTGCTCATTGACAACCTTCCCTTATGGGTGCAGTTTTACCAGGTTCCGGAGCGCTCGATAGCCTTGATGGACGAATGGGAAGAAAAGCTTGACCGTATTTGCGAGGCCACCATTGGACTTAATATTACGAGTCTTTCGGGTATCCCAACCTGGATGCTCCTGCTTATCAAAAAGGTAATGAATGGCAAGGGAGTCGACGATCTATCGCAGGTGTGGCCAAGTCTTGAGGTCTATTTTCATGGCGCCGTGTCGTTTACGCCCTACCGCTCTCAGTTCAAGGCCCTGGTTTCCAACCCGGGAATGTATTACATGGAAACGTATAACGCTTCTGAAGGGTTCTTTGGAATACAGGACCAGCCAGATAGCGATGAGATGCTGCTTATGCTTGACTACGGGATCTTTTATGAGTTTATTCCAATGGAATACTTTGACGCCGAAGATCCTCCCGTACTTTCACTTGACGAGGTCGAGACTAAAAAGAATTACGCGGTGGTTATCACGACAAACGGGGGACTTTGGCGCTACGTAGTTGGCGATACGATCATTTTTTCAAGCACCGATCCTTACCGAATCCGGGTAAGCGGCCGAACCCGGCATTATATCAATGCCTTTGGCGAAGAGCTAATGATCGACAATGCCGAAAAAGGGCTTGCGTTCGCCTGTAGTAGAACCGGTGCCATCATCAAAGACTATACCGCCGCGCCGGTCTATTTTACAGATTCGCAATCAGGTTGTCATGAATGGCTTATTGAATTTGAAAAGCGTCCCGGGGAAATGGCGGTATTTGTAAGTCTTCTAGACTCAAAGTTGAAACAGCTCAATTCGGACTATGAGGCGAAACGGCATAAAGATTTGGCCCTCAAACCACCAATTGTACATGCTGCCAGCGGAGGAACATTTTATAACTGGCTTAAAAGCAAGCAAAAACTGGGCGGTCAGCACAAGATTCCCCGGCTTTCCAATACACGGCAATACATGGACGAGATCCTTTCATTTTGTGACGAGCCGGCTATAGGACTAGAATCTTTACATTCGTGAAAAACACCTGATCACCATGGTCCTGCAAAAGGATGTGACCTGCTGCCGCTTCCCCGAAACCCGGATATGTTTTATACTTTGATCCGGCTACCAGGGTCCTAAATTTAGCGCTTCCCCGTTCGTATTCGAGTACTTTTTGACCGTTCAACCAATGTTCAACATGGTGACCTCTAACCAGGACGCGGCCTTGGTTCCACTCGCCAACCGGGTGAATCGGTTTGTCTTTTCTTGCCGGGATGAGGTCGTAGAGCGAAGCCGCTGTTCGGTTGCCATCTCTTCCGAGCTTGGCGTCGGGATGCCGTTCATCATCAAGGATCTGATATTCGAGACCGATCGCCGAACCCGAGGTCGCATAGCTTTCGGTCACAAAGTACTTCACCCCGCTGTTTGATCCGGGAACAATCTTGAAATCGAAGACCAGATCAAAGTTGTTATAGGTCGCTAGTGTTACAATGTCGCCGCCATTCGCCGCTTCCTTACCCTTGTCTGGTTCTACGACAAGTACCCCATCGGTTACATGCCATCCTTTATTGGGCTGGGTGGTTTTACCTGCGGAACGCCATCCTGCAAGATCTTTACCATTGAAGAGGAGTTTCCAGCCTTTGGCTTTTTCATTCGCCGTAAGGGTGTTGAGACTTCGGCTGGTTGTGTCGCTTAGGCCTGAAGCCAGAACGTTGACACTGACACTAACACTAACACTAATTAGTAGTACAGGAATTAGCAAGGATTTCATGACTCATTAATGATTACTTTAATTCTCTATGTGTAAGTCTACAAAATTTTCCTGTCTGCTGGGTTGTTTTTGTCTGCTGCTTTTGTACATCGCGTCTACCTTTGGGCAACGTTCTATTGATGATGAAAGCGCGTATAGAAAGGTAGATCCGGGTCATTTGAGCCTCGACTTCGCGGGAAAAGAACGCCTAAGAAGCTCCTGCTCGTTACTGGAAGGGCAAAGACCGAATGCCGATTTTGATCTTTACAGGAAGGAAAGTCAAGGGATAACAATTTATGCCCTTAAAGGTCGCGGTGAAAAAACACTAGACGCCCGAAGTTTTGCTGGGGTCTTTTTTTGAAAACCCCCTTGGTTCCGATCAGGCGGTTGCTATTTGGCGATACAAACCATGAAACAGCTGGACCAAGCCGATCGCGCTTCAACGAGCTTAAGCGATGCCCGACTGGGATGTACAATTCATGTACTGGAAATATGCAGATGGTGTTTATGGTGCCGCAGTTCCGTTAAGTTCCAACACGTACCGTACAACCTTAGGGTCAGAAAATTCGAAATGGGGAAGCAAATCTTCAGCCTTAGTAGCTGAGAAAGCGGCCGGAATAATGCCCTGCATCGCTATTGGTTTTGGCCAGGATCCGTACGAACTTTTTGCTAGAGTCTACAAGGTAGCGCTGGTCATGATGGGCAGGAACGAAGACCTAATCAGCGGTAAAAAGCTGCCCGAAATCTTCAATTATTTCGGCTGGTGTACCTATAACGCTGTCTCACCGGCTCCTGGACCGATCGTCGCTGCGGTAAAGTCCTTTGCCGATCATAAATTCCCAATCGGATTCGTGCTTGTTGATGGCGGCTGGATGCAAAGTAAATCGCAGCAGCTCCAAACCTTTACCGCTGATCTCAAGCTTGTTCCTCAAGGTTTCAAAGCCATGAACCATGCTTTGAAGAATGAACTTGGCGTAAAGTACTGCGGCATATGGCATACGCTAAATGGTGACTTTAATGGGATCGATTCGGCCTCTGAACTCGGTCGACATTATTCGTCTGCGCTCTTTTCATGGCTGCAGCCTGTAGACCCATCATCGACTAGCCCCAATCTCATAAGACACTTTTTCATCAGGCCCGAAAGTGATTCGTTACTCAGCTTTTGGCGAAGCTGGTACCGGTACTTCAAGAATGAGGGGTTTGATTTCACTAAAGTGGACAACCAACTTGTCGTTGAGCGAATGGCGGTGAACAATTATCCAATCATGGAACTTTCGGCAAAAATGCACCAGGCGATGTACCGCGCTTCTGCAGAAACATTCCAAAGCGCCCTTATCAATTGCATGGACATGACTGCCGACGCCTACCTCAACTTTGGCACTTCGGCGGTCGCGCGCGGTGTGGAAGACTATTTCCCCTATACCCCCGGTGAGACCTACGATATGCAGCGCGGCAATGCAGCCGCTCATGTACTGCAGGCGATCTACAATAACTTGTACTTTTCGCAGTGGGCATACTCTGATTTCGATATGTTCCAGTCACACAATCCGAATGCTTACCTCCACGCGCTTGCCCGTGCTTGTAACAATGGGCCTATATACTGCACCGACCTTCCAGGCAAGCAAAACTTTGACGTGCTGCGGCCGCTGGTGTATAAAGACGGGCGTATTGTGCATTCCCAAACGGCACTCAGGCCTACCGAAGATTGCCTGTTTCAAGTTCAGGGAAATAAACTGTTTAAATCATTTTCAAAAGTCGGTAAGTCCGGACTTGTTTTTGTCATGAATGCCGCAGACACCTCATCAGTTTCTGGGACGGTAAGTCCCTTAGATATTCGAGCCCTTACGACCAGGCAATTCTTGTGCTACGAGTACTTTTCCAAAGCCTGGCGTCTTATGAGCGCACGGGACACTCAGCAGGTAAGATTAGGAAGGTTAGGGTATAAGCTCTATGAGATCATCCCGGTTGAGCATGGCTTCGCACCTATTGGACTTACTCAAAAATATATTGGTCCGGCTACTATTGTCAGTTGTCAAACGACCTCCAATAGTGCACGCATTACGCTCTATGAAGACGGCGAGTTTAGCGCTTACCTGGCTAGGCGTCCTAAAAGCGTGTTAGTAAACGGAAGAAAGTCAACAAACTACGTGTATAATAAAGGTTTGCTGGTTATGAGGCTTCGCACAGCCCATCCGAACGTTCGTGTGCTTTGGTAAACGAAAAACTTTGAATCCCTATCTTTTTTTGGCTACCTTTGAAAAATAGTTACACAAATTGGGTAATGACTATGAATGCAGATTAGTTTTGCAAGTAATAAACTAAGGAAGCAAATGAGCTCAGCATCAGAGATCAAGAAGGCCTTTGGGCAAATGGCTAAAAAGGTTACTCAACGATTAGATGACTTTTATGCAGCGTCTAATCTCAATAGCCTGCTACAGATTCCTGCTGCCAATTGCCATCAGTTGAAGGGAAGTCGTCGGGATGAATGGGCTGTAGATATCTCGGTTAACTTTCGCATGATTTTCCAGCTTGATCACGATCCTATACCCAGGAATCAAGATGATGACGTTATTACCGCCGAAGTAACCTGCATAAGAATTGTAGAAATAACAGACTATCATTAGACGGTTAACATTTAAAATTATGAGTAAGCTAAGCGACGAAAGGGAATTACTGTCGAAACCTGGGGATACCATTCTTGAAACAATAGAATACTTGAAGATGAGCCAAGTGGAATTGGCTGAGCGAATGGGCAAAAAGCCCTCTAAAATCAATGATCTTATTTCCGGAAAAGAGCCAATTACAAAAAGCACGGCATTACAATTGGAGACGGTGTTAGGAATTGAAGCGCAGTTCTGGCTTAACCGGGAAATCAATTTTCGGGAAAAACTATCAAGGATAGAGCAACAAGAGTCTCTTGAACGACATAAGGAATGGCTGCGCCAACAGCCAGTTAAGGATTTAAAGGAATTAGGTTATCTAAAGAGCGACGAAATTGGACCTTCATTAGTCCATGAATGCTTAATGTTTTATGCGGTGGCAAGTCCCGCAGAATGGTCGAAGATGTACTTGAAAGAGTATGAATCCACCGATTTTCGAAAGAGTTCTGCACACGTGACAGCGCTTGGGAGTATGGCAGCTTGGTTAAGAATAGGTGAGATTGAAATTCAAAATTTAAAGCTTCCAGAATATAGTAAAAACAAATTTAAAGAGGTTTTAAACTTGAGCAGAGGAATTGCAAAAGATCAGCCGGAAGACTTTGCGTCAATGTTGCAAGACATTTGTTCAAAAGCCGGTGTTGCTCTAGTTTACTCGAAGTCGTTGCCAAAAGTTCAAATTAGCGGAGTGGTAAGATGGATAAGTGGACGGCCCCTAATTCACATGACCGACGGCTATAAAACCAATGACCACTTTTGGTTCACCTTCTTCCATGAAGCGGCTCACCTCTTGCTTCATGGAAAAAAGAATGTCTTTATTGAAAATTTCGAAGGCGCTAAAAAAGATGAGAGTAAAGAAGAGGAAGCAAACACTTTTGCAGCAAGTAGCTTACTACCCCGTTTTTCAGCTAAGAATTTGCCGAACAAAATAAATGATTCGGAGATCATAAAGCTCGCGCAGCAATATGAAACCCACCCAGGTATTGTGGTTAGTAGATTACAACACCTTGATCGACTACCTAGGTCTTTCGGGAATCACTTTAAAGTTAAAGTTAATTTGAAGCAACCGACAGAATTGACCCAGTCAAATTGACGCACCATTACTGGTAAAGTTTAATGGTAGCCAGAATATATTCGCCGACCTCTTTTCCTTGCAACGCGCCTTTATTTACGCTGTTGAGGTAGTGAATGCCGCCGTAAAAACGGCTTATCGAAGCTTCGTTTGCCGCTTGGATAAAGGAATTGAAATGCCGCTGCATGCCGATATAGCGAAGGTCACTGGTATCTTGAAAGGAGAACCTTGGGCCGAATAACCTGCTTAGAACTACTGCTGCCGCACGGGTGATCGTGCTATGGCCGCTTGGGTATTCAGGGAAGGGCGGCGTTTGCAGGTAGGGTAGCCAATTTCTATCAATTGATTCGTGAATGTATGTGACGGGGCGAATGTAGTTAGTCTCATATTTAGTTTGCCAGCAGCTTACAAATGCGTCGAACATGGCCACCGAGGCCAAAGCGTAAGCTTGGGCAGTCTTAACATTACCGGCGTGAGACTTTCGACACGCGATTGCTGTTATACCCATCCAATGCCCACCTGGGGTAATCTTCTTATTCGCGAACATGAGGTGGCCCGAATGTTCTAATACAAAGGGATTGTCATCCCAGTACCTGGCAATGTCCTTTTGGGCAGGCGACATGTTGTGGGTGTGCTCGAAGATTTCCTTGTTTTGTTTAACAAATGGATTAGAGCTATCTGCGCTGTAGGGAGGCGGCGCAGGAAGAGAAAATTGAGAGGAGGATTTCAGGGCGAATGTGTGCATGGTACCCCAACAGTATTCCACACCATCAAGGTAATCGGGAGGTGTCGGCCGCCACTTCCCAGGTGCATCTGAGCCTAGAAACCTAGGCTTTCCACGAGTCTGCGGATAATTGTCAAGGTTCGCCCTTTTCATGATTGCTTTACCGATCGAGGCACCAAACTGGACCGACCGCGCGTAAGTCGAATCATCAAGACGACCTTTCAATGACTCGTAAATCTTTGCTTCATGATCTTGTAAGGAATCGACCGAGAAAACGACTTTATGAACAACCGTAAAAAAAGCGCTGGTAGCTGCAAGTGTATAATTATAACTAAGTCCAGCCTTTGGTTCGGGCAACTTCCCAAATCCGCGTAGTTGGTCCGTTAGAGAGGGGTAGTGCCGGTCCTGGTGCCGCATGGCCTCGTAAGAAGCTAGAGAAGCGTAAGCATAAATGCGCGAGGCGACAGGTGGCGAGAATACGTCATAAATAATAAGCTGAGTGAGCTTATCTTCATTGAGGTGAAGAATTTCGGATTCGGGTACTGTGGCCTTTTGATGCCGCCTGCACGAAACGATGAGAATCAAAAAGGAAACAGCGGCAAGGGCAAAACTTAATCTCTTAAACATCAATCATACGCGGTTTTCTTACTTAAGATCGATGGAACGGGTCTTTCCTTGCTGATCTGTAATATGTACAGAAACCACCTGATCGCTCAACAGAATATAACGTGCTGATTGGGATAAAAATGATGAGCCGTAGTAAAATTCTTCTTTTCGAGTAGAACCGTCTTTGTTTTGAACCATCGCGAATAGGTCTCTTGCACCAACTGGCAGGAGTCGGCGTGGCTTTCTGACTTCGAACAGTTTTACAGCTGCGCTATGAGCACTTGAAGCAAGCAGAACTTTGCCTGTTGCACTCCTTAGTTTAACGAATGCGCGGGAATCCCCGGGAAGATACAAGCCGCTTTGCAAAATAGAAAGCGGTGTAAAATTTCCCTTTCCATCTCCTTTGAGCACGAGCCCGTTGAATGCGTCTTCGCGGCCGACCATAATTTCGGCACCAAAGTCATTGCCACTTAATATTAGGTCCAGATTGCCGTCGCCATCCAGATCTTCGGCGAGCATCCCATCAAGCGGAGCTATCTGCGCCGGATTTGGCAAAGGGACCATTTCAAATTTTCCATTTCCAATGTTCTTGAAAAGGCACGATTCCAGCGTGTTGCTTTTCAGACGAATCGCTCCCTGCCGCTGGTTTACAGTCAGGACATCGTCCATTGCCGTGGTAGCGTAGGATTTGTAAGATGGAAACCTTCGGCGCATGCTGATCGTTTGTTTTATAAGATCTTCACGGCCGGCCACGGGAAACTCCTTTAATTCGCCATCTTGGTCGGGCAAATAAGCCGATGGAATCGCCGAATAGTTCTTGTTCTTGTCGAAATCTCCTGCGGTGATGTATACGGGGTACTTCTCGGTAGCATGATAAAAAGTATTCAATCCAGCGTTTCCGGCGACATAATCCATTTTGCCGTCATGGTTAAAGTCCCCTGCGACGATACTCGTCCACCAGCCAGATCGCGCCGCATTGCCCGTGGAAGAGGTGACGTTCTTAAAATGGCCGTTTACGTTTTTGAAAAAAGTTAACGGCATCCATTCCCCGGCAACTATAAGATCAACACTACCATCACCATCGAAATCACTGAACAGTGCGTCACACACCAGGCCGAGATCTGTTAATCCAGGCGCTACGTCCCGGGTAACATCAGTGAATTTCACCTGGCCGTCCCTTGAATCATTTCGGAAAATAAAGCTTGATGCAGGCTTGGGGTAATGCCAGGGAACGACCCGGCCAGACACAAACAGATCCAATTTACCGTCGTTATTATAGTCGAAGGCACGAACACATAATTTGCTGCTCAGATTGCCCGGCAAGGCATCTTTCGCACGTTCGAACCTGCCTTTGCCATCATTGATGTAAATACGGTCCTGATAATAGGCACTTCCTTCAGGGTTTTCATATCCGCCACTGGCTATATAAACATCGGGCTTACCGTCGCCATTGGCGTCAAAAATAAGGACGCCTTCATCCTTAAAGTTCTCCGTCGCCCCTGCCGGCCCTTCATCTAAGTTTTGCTTAATAAACTTTCCCGACTGTTGCTGAAAAAAGATTTGAGCAGGCGACAGTGAATTTCCGCCTATTACAAGATCGTCAAGACCATCACCATTAAGATCGCCTCCGGCAAGTGCGGGCGTGTAGTCTGAAAGCTTATGAGGAATGAGTTTCTGAATATTGAAATCAATGAAGTCCTTTTCTTTGTGTTGATACTGAATACCTGTTGATGCAGTGACATCTCTTAACAAAGCGTTCTTTGTAAACGCAGGCGCAGAAAAGGTATAAACTACATGGGCATCTTGCTGATTCACAGCAAGCATCCTGTCTATTGGAGGATTGCTGATAATTTGTTTTTTACCGTTTTGCCAGCGTATTACGAGTGAGTCTACATGCTTAAGCTTACCCAGACCAAAATGAGCGATGTTCTGGATCGATGACAGGTAACCTCTGTAGGGGGTATTTTCGTACACCTGGTGCCCGCTCTTGTAATAAACGTCAGCCCAGGCGCCTATCCCATTTACATTTTGAGCCGGGCCTTGAAAACGAATATTTAGGTAATGCGATTCTTCAGGTGCGGTGCTGTGAATCGTGTTTTTGTATATAAGCGCTTCATCGTTGATATTGCTAATGATAAGGTCGGTCGCGCCATCAGTATTAAGATCGGCATAAGCCGCTCCATTTGAAAACGTAGGTAAAGTCAATCCCCAATCGCTTGTTACTTCCTTGAACGTTAGGTCAGCATTATTCTCGAAGGCATAGTTTGGGATTTTGATAATTGGAATCTGGTCAAGCATTTGCTTTTTAGAGGCAATCTGGTAGGCCTGGTTCCTAAAGACGATAAAATCGTGATCGGTCAGATCCCTGGGGTAGCCGTTGGTAATGATAAGATCGCGATAGCCGTCGTTATTAAAATCATGCAGCAGCGGGCACCAGCTCCAGTCGGTTTGGGCCATTTTCGCCATCCAGCTAATTTCACTGAAAGCAGGAGCGCCCACTGAATCCATTCCGCCAACCCGGGGGCCCTGATTGAGCTGAAGAGTATTTCGAACAAATTGATACTGGTAATGGTAGAAATCATTATTGAGATAAGACTGATAGGAAATCGTGTTCAGCATCATCTTTTTGCGGTAATTATTCTCTGGATTCATATCCAGTTCAATAACATCGGCAAGCCCGTCGTTGTTTATGTCTTCGATGTCCTGTCCCATCGCGTTTGCCGAAGTATGCTTGAAATACTTCAGCGATTCATCGGTGAAGGTCCCGTCATGATTGTTGATGTACAGGATGTTATTGGTGATGAAATCATTAGTAATGTATATATCTTTCCAGCCGTCCCGGTTGATATCTACAATAGTGACCCCGTGTGAAAAGCCCTCGGTATTTACCCCGGCAGCCTTGGACACATTGTGGAACACGCCATGCTTCAACTTAGGATCCCAATCGTTGCGGTACAACCTGCCGGTACTGGGACTTTCACGGTTTTTGAGAATTGGCCGGTAGGTGATCGTGTTGTTATTTTGTCCAACTTCATTGACAGCCAGAAACATATCCAGGTCACCATCATTGTCGTAGTCAAAGAAATTCGCCATTGTTGAATGGACATTAATGTCAAGACCATACTCCGACGAGAGTTCCTTAAAAACCGGCACCCCGTCCTTATTGAGTCCCTGGTTAACGTAAAGTTGATTCCTGCGCTGCGTGGAATCTTTGGACATGGTATTGCACACATAGATGTCGGGCCAGCCATCATTATTGATATCAATGACAGCAACTCCCCTTCCCCAACGACCGGTACCTCCTACCCCAGCGACAGCGGTAATATCATCAAACTTGAAATCGCCTTTATTCAGGTAAAGCTTGTTAGGAACCCGGTTGCCAATAAAAAAAAGATCGGGTAAACCGTCTTTATTGAAATCTCCTACTCCGACGCCCCCTCCATTGTAAATGTTGGTGACATCTAAAGGATTGATGGAATCACTTTCTATGATCCTGTTATTGAAATGGATTCCGGAATGTGCCGAGCTTATTTGTTCGAATAACGTCTTGCGCTTACAGGAAGAGCAGATCGAAAGACAAAGGAGCATGAAGTAAAAATGTCTGAGCGATTGTCTGACATTCTTAGGCGCAATTTTACTCAACAATTATTTGGACTTGACAAGCGTACGAACAATGAAGTTAAGGCCTAAGATTGAAATTTCGAAACGCTTCTAGTGAAATGCACTTGTTATCGCATTATGAGTTTGCACAACTTTCGCTGGTTAACCTCAAATGCTGTAATCGATATATTCTAACTTTATTAGGTAAAACATGCACAACACAATTCTTAACCAATGAATAAGCGAATACCCGCCATTTGCGCCTTACTCTTTTGTTTTTCGCTGCAAGCTAATTCTCAAAATACAGCTTCGGCTCTTCAGGGAATTGTCGCCAAACTCAAAACGATTTCGGGTGAGAATATGATCGAAAGGTCCTATCTGCATTTCGATAGGCCCTATTACGCTGCTGGCGACACAATGTATTTTAAAGCCTATGTAACTCTTGGCGAGCGTCACAACCTGTCTTCTTTGAGCGGAATAGAGTATGTTGATCTGATTAATCCCAGAAACGCGATTATAAGTTCCCTAAAATTACAGATCATCGACGGAGTCGGTTGGGGAGATTTTGCCTTGCCTGACTCTTTAGTATCGGGCAACTATCAAGTCAGAGCCTATACACACTACATGGAAAATGACAAAGATTACTTTTTCACACAAACTATTCCGATTGGCTCAATTCATTCCCCCACTTTGTCGCAAAGTAAAAGTTCAAGCTCAGTCTCAGGCACAAAAGTGTCCGCAAGGGTTGATCCCGACATTCAGTTTTTTCCAGAAGGCGGTGAGCTTGTTACCGGCATTCTTTCAAAGGTTGGGTTCAAGGCTCTTGGTCCGAATGGACTAGGGTCCAGTGTCAAGGGCATTATCTTGGACAATACCAATGTTCAAGTAGCAAGTTTTGCTTCCATCCACCTAGGTATGGGCATTTTTACACTGACGCCGGTAGAAGGCAAAACGTATAAAGCACGCATCACCTTTGCGAATGGGTTTAAGAGTACAGTTGACTTGCCAAAGGCCCAGGCAAAGGGGATCGTACTTGCCGTGATCGATAGCCTTAACAAAATATCTGTTGAAATCCATTGTAATAAAGTCTACTTGCAAGAAAACCTCAATAAAGAAGTCAATCTTGTTCTATATGGCGGTGGCTTCGCCTCGTCTGTCAATACAAAGCTGGATAGCCGGGTGTTGAGCCTTGATATTCCAAATTCGAAGTTTTCTTCTGGAATAGTGCAGGTGACCCTATTCTCGCAAAGCGCGGAACCTTTAAGTGAGCGACTAATTTTTATCCTTAATCCCGACCTTCTGGACTTAAGTGTCAAAAGCGACAAGACAACCTACGCGCAACGAGAGAAAGTACAATTAGAACTAAATTCACGAGACGCAGCCGGTAGTCCTTCTGCAGGACACTTTTCTGTTTCGGTCAACAATGAAAATACGCTTCCGACCAACGAAAACGCCCAGAGTACTATTCTGACTAGTTTGCTCCTAACCCAGGAATTAAAGGGGTATGTGGAAGAACCAGGCTACTATCTAAAAAAAGCCACCGAGAAGAATTACTATGAACTTGACGCACTCATGCTTACCCAGGGGTATCGCCGGTTCATATGGAAAAAACTATTAAATGAATCAACTGCCTCATTTACTTTTAAGCCTGAGAAAACCTTGCAAATAACAGGCGTGGAAAAGACTTCTACAGGTCAGCCGGTTGCTGATCGTGATATTTTACTTAGACCTTCAGTAGGCAATAGTACCCTAAGCCAGCGTACAGACGGTAAGGGAGTTTTCAGATTTGAGAACCTAGTTTTCTTTAATGGGACAAATTTTACGCTTCAGTCTACACGAAGTACCAAAGACAAAAGCGCGACCTCCATTACGGTAGACGGTGATCAGCCACATCCCGCTGTCACTTCTTTGCCTGAACAAACCTCCTCAAATTTGAGTCCTCAAATGAACACATATCTGGCTTCGTTAATCAGGAACAACTCCACAAAAACAATTGCCCTTAAACGTGTCGTCGTTAAAAACAATCGAGAAAATTCACAATACAAATCTTCAAATTTGGGTGGCTCGGGACATGCGGACCAGGTTGTGTTGGCTGATCAAATACAAGGTTCATCATCTCTTTCTGCGGGACTTAACGGGCGCTTGCGGGGTATTAATTTTGCAAGCGGTGTACCCTACTTACAGAGCGGAGGTGCTGTAACCGCCGTTGGAACAGGATCCCTCCCAATGCTCGTAATACTTGACGGAGCTTATCTTGGCGCAGGAAGTTCAATTGACGAGATCAATCCTGCTATGGTATCATCGATAGAAGTGTTGAAAGGAAATAACACGGCTATTTATGGGGAAGCAGGGGGCGCTGGGGTGCTAATTATTACCACCCGTCAGGGTGGAGAACAAATTGCGACAAGGCAAAGCAAAAGCGCGTTTGGAAACTTAACTTTTACTCCTACAGGATTTTACAAGGCACGTGACTTCTACTCTCCAAGATATTCTCCTGGCCCAACTTCCAACCTGCCAGATCAACGAAGTACAATCTTCTGGAACCCCGAATTAGTTACTGACAAGACCGGAAAGGCATCAATGCAGTTTCTTAATGGAGATAATAAAGGCCCCCATCATGTCATAGTTGAAGGAATAGACAACGGAGGAAACATTGGCAGGCAAGTTTTAAACTATACAGTAGAATAGGAGAATTATGACACTTAACTGAAGTTACTTTTTTATTTTATTGTTTTCGAGAACTATAAAAGGCAGGTCCTTTCTCCAAAGCGGCTTGAAACCCGGTTGAATGACAAAGCCACTAGAATAATTTCCTAAAACAATATCGGGCTTGCCGTCACAATTGACATCGCCAACGTCCATGGTAAACCATCGACCATATCTACTGACGGGAATAGCATGGGCGTTATAATTAAAGGCACTCTTGTGCTCGAAAAAAACACAGCTCTCCTGAGGGTTATTCTCTAGATCAGAAAAAAAAGCGCTGGTTGCTATGTCGAAATTCCCGTCTCCTATAAAGTCTGAAGCGATTGCCTTAGTACAACCGTTGATTGGATAGAACCATTGTTGTTTGAATTTCCAATTTCCCACATTACGAAACAGATATAACCCGTGATATGGTTTTAAAATACGCGAGTCTCTAAAATTATAGCCGCAGGTGTAAATCAGGTCTGGCCGGCCATCATGATCTAGGTCGGCAAGCTGAAAACTTGTAGATCCATAAACGGGCGGAAAACGTAACAGATTTCTGGAGGTAAAGCTTCCTTTTTGATTATTAAGATATAACCACAAACCTTCGTCGCCGCTGCCATACAGAACCATTAAATCAGGCCAACCGTCTCTATTATAATCCCCTGCGACAGCTTGTACTGCACCGGGCTTATCCACAATTAATGTCTGCGAATAGCTGTGATCTTTGTTTTGTGTATAAAGATTGACCTCACCGCGAAGATTTCCCTGCTCACAAACAACCAGATCTGTAAGACCGTCTCTGTTGAAGTCTAAAGCTACAGTGTGGACAGGTCTGTTGAGGTAGGAGGCCACCAAACTATCGGGATTTTGATAGTCTGATTGCTGTTTGCTGAGGGATTTCAATCTTACGACACTACCATTTTTGGAATCGTGTGGGAATAGGTCCCCGACACAGGAATACACATTTTGGTCTTTACCGTTATTCTCAAAAAAAACCGCACTGACTACCTCTGACGGTAAATTCGAAACAGGTTTACTGGTTAAGTTTGAATCCCAGGAAGTTAATTCAGCTTGCGGATTAAAAGCGCTAAAAAACCTCGCGTTTCCCGAACAAATGATTTTCTTCGAGTACGGGTCGATTGCAACAAGCGTGGTAAAACATTTTTCCTTTTGAGAAGGCGGAGTTTTTAAACTAAATCCGGCCCAATCATTTAAAAATTGCGAAGGTTTTTTTACAACAGCGAGGTTTTTTGGTGCCAGCATTTTGTAATACGATACCAGTGACTGCCACTCTTCGAGGGATAACCCGGTGGTTACGTCGGGTGCTTTAAAGTAGCCATTCATGTAACTTGTTATGCCTAGATAATGAGCCATTGAAGGAAGCGCATGGAATTCCCAAACATCACGGGTTAAGGCCGAAACTGGGACCAGGGCGTGACAACGACCACAATTGGCTTCGGCAATGTGGCGACCATCGATTAGTACCTTTCCAGTTAGCGTGTATTTTGAAGTCGTTTGATGCTCGCTGCAGCTACTTGTTAAAAAACTAGCAAGTAAAATAATCCCTGCTAACGATACGAGTATAAAAAGGGATTTTGGCTTCAAAGAGTTCATAAAAAAAGGGGAGAGAACCACTTCCCACCCCTTTGTCAAAAAGTTCTAATTGTCAGTAGCCCGGATTTTGCTTCAATTGCCCGCCTTCTCTGTCGATTTGTCGTTGGGGTATAGGATAAACTTCATTCTTACCCTGCTTGAATGTCGCGCCTTGAAGGACCGAATTAGCGAAAAACTTCTGATCGTAACTCGTATTCTTCTTAATATATCCGTTTAAAGTCGTCGCCATATAACCGGGTGTTGCAGGACCGCCACTCAAACCATCATAACGTTGGAGATCAAAGAAACGCGTACCTTCCATTGCAAGCTCTAATTTTCGTTCAAACCAAACGGCCTGTCGTGCAAAATCCTTTGTCCCGCCAGCTATCTGACCCGAATATAGACCAATTTTATAGTTAGCCGCAGGTTTCGTGTTATCTACAATTGGCTTAGAGGCATCAGCAAATCCTTTTGTAACTTCATATCCTGTCAGGCGACCCTTTACCCAAGTAGTAGGGTCAGCGGCTCTGGCACGCACCGTGTTTACATACGTTTCAGCCTGTGCCTGACTGCCAATCTCAACTTCGACTTCAGCAGCCCATAACAAAACATCTGCATACCGAATCATATTAAAATTGACGGCATCTGATTGCCCAGCTGCCCAACCTTGAAATGCATCACTAGCTGTAGCAGTCTGTGCCTTGCGGTAAACGTTTTTAATGTTGATATATGGACCTGCATCACCTTGCGCCCGTGCCCAACTTGCCCCAGGCATGGTTCCCCAATCAAGAAATGGAATCCCTCTTCTTCCCGCCGTCCAGTCGAGCCGTGGATCCAAAGGAGTAACGCTATCAGGAAGATAAGTTGAATCACTGGCTTTAACGCCCTGATCCGATTTCAACAAAACATCGTCAAAGGTATTGAAAAACGGTAGTCCGGTTGCGGGGTCAACCTTGAAAGAGTTGACTAAACTAAACGATGGCTGGTAAAACCCACAGCATGTAGCAGGCCCGGCAGCGGGGAAGTTTAACACATCGCCTGGATTTCCGTTTTGACCCTGCGCCTGATCCTGAACAGTACTTTGCACTGCAAACACGGACTCGGGCCCGTTTTTGAAAGCTGCATCAAAATTATTGTTAAAAGGTACAAGAGCATATTTTACGCCTTGTGAAGTGACGCCGTTTGTAATAAGATCCTTGAGGGCGGTCTGCGCAGGAGCGTATTTGTGTTCAAACATATACGTCTTAGCCAAAAATGCTTCCGCAGCGTACTTATTGGCTCGACCAACCTGCGCCTGTATAGAAGGCAAAGTAGTTATGGCGGCCGTAAAATCTGCTTCAATGTGAGGCCAGATTGGAGTTGAGTTAGGTATGACATAATTTCCAGCTACATAGGTTATCGTCTCATCTACATAAGGGACATTACGAAATATTTTAGCAAGTTCTAACTCGAAGACACCCCTTAGAAATTTGGCCTCGGCTGTAATTTCAGTTATGTCAGCAGGTGCTAGCGAACCATCCTTAACCAGTGGTATCTCCCGTAAAACGTCATTAGCGCGTTGAATTCCGTCATAGCAAACTGCCCATTTTTCACGCACATACGCATTGTTTGGATCTAAAGTATGGTTCATTATGGTTGCGGCATCAGGCTGGTCTGTAGAATTGGAACCTTTGTTTGCATCATCTGATGCAATACCTCCAAAATGCCAGTTGCTCACAGCGCCGCCCCAGGCTGATCCCCCAACGGCCGCGACACCTGAATTCATATTCAGCAAAGCGTATGTTCCGATAAGCAGACCGTCCACGCCCGCTTTTGTAGCAAGAACAGCCGAGCTCAATGCACCAGGAGCGGGTTTAGTGAGGTCTTTATTACACGAATAAGAGATTGTAAGGATGATCAGCGTAACGAGTAAAACTGATTTAAAAATAGGCTTTTTCATGTGTTTTAAATTGACGGTATTAAAATGACAGATTTACACCAACAATGTATTGCTTTTGATTGTTCGGGAAATTTCCAAAATCAGTCCCTAAAGAATTGTTATTTGCAAGCGTTGGAGGAAGCTCGGGATCGAGGCCAGTGTATTTTGTAAGGGTGAATAAATTAGTTCCCTGAATGTAAATGTGAACTTTATCTACGCCAATTCCCTTTAACGCGCTTGGAGAAACCGTATATCCAATTTGAAGCACCCGGCACTTAAGAAATGATCCATTCTCAACGTAATAAGAACTCATTTCCGTTGTACCCAAGGAAGTCTTATCTGTTTGAATAGGAACTGTAGGATTAGTTACACCTGGAGCGCCATACGATTTATATAACGCGTCATTACTTTTACCGCCCTGGAAAGAACTGTAAAAATCAGTGAAGTATTTAGTGTAATGGAAATCTTTGTTTCCATATTTCCCATATAGCACTGCCGAAAAGTCCCAGTTTTTATACGTGGCACTTAAATTAAGACCATAGTCGAAGAGTGGATTAGGATTACCAATAAAAGTGCGGTCATTAGCATCAATTTTTCCATCGCCATTGACATCCTGATATTTAAATGAACCGACCACAGCACCTGGATAAGTTGGTAACGCTTTATTTGCTATGTCAGCAGGAGTATTTAGACCAGTCACCCTATAACCAAAGAATGATCCGATTGGATGCCCAATTTGCTGACGTACAATGGGAGACACACGGGTGCCCACATCATCGAAGTATCCAGGACTTGGGAGAGTAATTATCTTACTTCTATACCCAGTAATATTGGCAGCCACATTGTATCTAAAGTCACTTCCAACTTGCCCACGGTAAGTTAACGCAATATCCAATCCTGTGTTTTGAACATTACCAACATTCACATAGGGAGCAAATGCACCTCCTACAGTAGAGGGGAGTGAAGCAGGAAAAAGTAGTCCGCTAATAGATTTTTTGTAAACTTCAACGTTCAATTCAAGATGATTGAATACAGTTGCGTCAATTCCGACATTAGTTGTTTTATCGGTTTCCCAAGACGTATTGCGATTGCCAAGCTGAGAGTTATAAAAACCTTGAACGGTATTATTATTGCCATTTATGCCGTAATACCCGTTTGCAAACCCAGAGCCATATAACAAGTAAGAATTCGCTCCTGGAACGTTAGAGTTGTTTCCGGCAACTCCGTAGCTGGCACGTAATTTTAGATCATTAAGCCAGGTGACAGACTTCAGGAACTTTTCTTGAGAGATTCTCCAGGCCACTGAAGCTGACGGGAATACCCCATATTGCTTTCCAGTGTAGAATGCTGAAAAGCCGTCTCGGCGTACTGTCCCAGCTATGATGTATTTATCATTGTAAATGTAGTCCAATCGGGCAAACAAAGATTGGGTCTCCGTTGGCCCAAAGCCAAATGGAGAATTAGTACTGGCAATCTGAATTGTCTTTGTGACGTTATTTAAGTTCACATAAGCAGGAATAGTTGAAAACAGATTTGTTCCACTCCCAGCAACTGCCCTTGAGTTGAACTGTCGTTTTTCGTAGCCCGCTAGAATAGACAAGTTATGCAGGCCGAAGGTCTGTTTATAGAGCAACGTATTTGTCCAGTTAAAAGTGCTGCTATAGTACGCGCTCTCATACGCTGAATTGGCAATTAAGTGATTTTCGTAGTCTGGATACGGGTTAGTATTGAAGCCATAAGAATATTGATTCGAAATGTTTCCGGCCATTAATGTTTTTGCGGTTAGATGCTTAAACAAGTCCACTTCGGCGAAAATATTTCCCTGTATATTCCACTGACGGTACTTGTCGTTGTTTAACTCATTTTGACCTCTGACCGGGTTAGAAGAGTTTCCCAGAGGCTCACCTCCTGGCCCATCGTAGGTACCACCCCAATTTCCTGCGATGTCACGAACAGGAATTTGAGGTAAATTACGTAATGCTTGGGAAACAGGGGCACCTTCGCTTTGTGTAAAAAAGCCGTTTACAGGAAATTCTTTATAATTCAAGAAGCCATTCTCACCGATACGAATGTGAGGTGTAATACCAAAAACTGTATTTACCCGGCTCTCATACCGCTTTTCGTAGGTGTTGATTTCTGTGCCATGCTGGTCAAGATAACCAACGGAGAAAAAGTAGCTGTTTCTTTCGTTTGCACCACTTGCTGATATAGTATGGTATTGAATAGGTGCCGGTTTAAATAACTCATGGAACCAGTCTGTTCCCGTTTGGTTGAATTTTTGGATTAAAAAATCATTCGCCGGATTCGCCGCATCAAAATGGTACTGTGATAAATCAAGAGTGGCATCACCAACCCCTGCCTTGCCGGGGCCCTGAAAACCATAAATAGGAACAGTCCCTGGCCCGCTCGGATAAATGGCCTTAGCTACAGTAAGGTCACCTGCTAAGTAGGTAAGCTTAGACATTCCGGCTGGGTTCAACATATTTAATACATTTCCAGTCTTAGGTCTTTGGGTTCCGTAATATGCGTCGTAGGAAAACACGGTTTTTCCTTGACGACCCCTCTTTGTTGTTATGACGACTACACCATTACCGCCCGATACCCCATATATTGCTGCTGTACCGGCATCCTTTAAAACTTGAATACTCTGTATGTCGTTTGGGTTAACATCTTGCATGGAGCTTGATTGGACTCCATCGATAACGTACAAAGGTTGGGAGTTGCCAAAGTTGGAGATACCTCGGATGTACACCAGGCTGTTTGCACCTGGAGCGCCCTGTGTCGTTACGCTCACCCCTGCCGCTTGCCCTTGAAGTAACTGATCAGAACTACTTGTTGGAATTCGTCGTGCTGATGTTAGATCCACGACCGCAACAGAGCCGGCTATATCCTTTCGCCGCTGCGAGGTATAACCTGTAACCACCACTTCGTTTAAGTTGCTATTCGCTGATTGAAGTGTGATGAGTATAGAGGTTGAAGCACCTACAGTTACCTGTTGAGTTCTGTAACCGACATAACTTATCACCAGTACGTTACCGGGTGAAAGTGAGAGCTCGAATTCGCCATTCTTATTAGTTATCGTTCCTGTAGTTGTTCCTTTAATGCTTACAGACGCTCCAGGGATCGCCTGTTTATCATCTCCACTTATAACCCTACCAGTATTCCTTGTCTGAGAGTAGGTAAGTCGAGGTAGAAGTAGAAGAAAGGATAGGAGAAAAAAAAGCCCCCATTTTAAGTAATTCTTATTCATGTTGTTATAAGTATTAGTATGGTTCGTAAAAAGACTTCAAAATTCAGATCACAGAGACTAACCGAATTTGAAGAAAAAGACGCAAGAGCAGAAATGGTTGTAAGACGAAGTTATCCTTCTTGTAGACTCTTGAGGCCGCAAAAAGGAGATAGGTAATTGGGAGGGTTTTCGGTGGCCCGTTCAAGGTAGGTAGAATTTATCCATTTGTGTTTTCGTGTATATCCTAAGTTACACGTGTTCACTTGTATTTAACAACAGTCTAATTCAGAAAACTAAACATTTAAAGGAATCATAAGGAAATATATTAACAGTTAGTTTATTCATGAATTAAAAAGCTTTAAGGCTAAACTATTTTAGTCTGACCCTCATGATTTTATAATTATCAATCAAACGTCTTTTAAATCTAATGTAACATTTACGAGAAGTCTTTCTGCACTTGAGATGCTATACTTTTCTTCAACCGTCCAAATTCGCTTAACGAATAATAGATTAAAAATGTCAACCGAGCCGAAGAACGAATGGCATTATGACCTATGCAAAATCAAACCTTTTTAATTTCAGGTGTTTTGTATGTAGGTTCGTGCTTATTTCACCGAATATCAATTGAAGCTAACAATAGGGTCTGCAAGCCTGGAAGAGATAAGGAAACCGATTGAGCAGGAAATTGAACGGTTCGAAGACACTTTCAGGGATTCAATGCAGAGCAATATCCCTTTGCTTGACCAGATCACCCATTACATTTATAAACGCAAGGGAAAGCAAATAAGGCCACTATTCGTATTCTTCTCTGCGGACATTTGCGGCGGTATCAATGAATCTACACACCGGGGTGCCGCTCTGGTAGAACTGTTGCACACCGCTACCCTGGTACATGATGATGTAGTCGATAATTCCTATGAGCGCCGGGGATTCTTTTCCATTAACGCGCTGTGGAAAAATAAGATCGCGGTGCTTGTAGGGGACTTTCTCCTTGCAAAAGGGCTCCTGCTATCTCTGAATAACGACGATTTCACACTTCTCAAAATAGTATCTGAGGCTGTTAAGCTGATGAGTGAGGGCGAATTGCTTCAAATGGAGAAAGCCCGAAGAATGGACATCGACGAAAACATCTATTATGACGTGATACGGCAAAAAACCGCATCCCTTGTAGCGTCATGTTGTGCCTGTGGGGCGGCTTCGGCTGGCGCAGACCTAGAGCAGATTGAACTGTTCAGACAATTTGGAGAAAACGTGGGTATGGCTTTTCAGATCAAGGACGATCTCTTTGATTTTGGTGACGACAATGTGGGTAAGCCGAGAGGCATCGACATTAAAGAGAAGAAACTAACGCTTCCGTTGATCTATGCCCTCTCACAATCGGGAAAAAGCGAAAGGTCGCGCATCATAAATCTCATTAAGAATCACAGCGAGGAAAAGGAAAAAGTCGCCGAAGTAATCACTTACGTTAAAGAAAAAGGCGGGATGCAGTACGCGCGAGCAAGGATGGACGACTTTCAGCAAAAAGCATTTGATCTGCTTGATACGCTGCCACTCTCACCCTCACGGCAGTCTCTCGAGAACCTTGTAAAGTTTACGACAGCGCGCCGGTCCTAAGAAAATGTTAAGAAATCAAACAAATTATAAAGCCATTAGGCTGATATTAATTTTTATATGTGGGCTTTGCTCTTGCCGGCAGCAAGGCAAGCTCCCGCCAGAACTTGAAGAAGGTAGACGGCTTGCACTTATTCATTGCAGCTCGTGTCACCTTACACCAGATCCATCTCTGCTCGACAAACCTACCTGGCAGCGAAGCGTGCTACCAGCGATGGCGCAGGGTCTTGGGATTGGAGTATATATGAAAAGTCAATACTTCCCCAATCCGTCAAGGGCTCAGCGGGCTCCTGTTAGCATGGACGAGTGGAACAAAATCGTTAAATTCTATGTAGGGACCGCACCACAACATCTTCGCCCCGCAACGCCCTCGATAGCGCTTCAGAACGGGTGGTCCTTATTTAAACTCAAGTCCCCGGTACGAGGTTCTATCCCTGCAGGTACCACCCTAGTACATTACGACAGTACCACGAATGAGTTCCTAACTTCAGACGCTTTTGCGAAAAAACTCCAGATTTGGGACGAAAGCCTCAAACAAACACGTTCGTTTCCAATTCCGGCTCCAATCGTAAATGCAGCTCCAACCGGTTTTCCGAACGATAAAAAACTCATCCTTACCAGTATAGGCATTTTGTTCCCGACCGATAAACCAGCCGGGTCCATCGCGACAGCGTATACATCGGGCAAGACTCTTGAATCGAAGCAGATTGCCGGCGATCTCAGGCGGCCGGTTCAAACCATCGCCGCGGATTTTAACAAAGATGGCATCATGGACTACAGTGTGTGCAGCTTTGGGAATACTAGGGGTGGTTTGTTTCTCTTCACCGGAAACAAAAATGGAATGTACACTCGTAAGGCGATACGTGAGGTGCCGGGTGCCGAACAGGAGATTACCGGAGACTTTAATCATGACGGATGGCCAGATCTGATGGTGCTCTTTGCCCAGGCCAATGAGGGAATATGGATGTTCCTCAATGACCGGCACGGAGGCTTCACAACGGTGAACGTTTTGCGTTTCCCATCGGTCTTTGGTTCAACAAGTTTTGCTTTATGTGACTTCAATAAAGACGGAAACCCTGACATTCTCTATACCAGCGGGGATAACGCCGATTACTCGCCTATTCTAAAACCGTATCACGGCGTGTACATCTTTGAGAACACCGGCGACTGGCACTTTAAACAGCGCTGGTTTTACCCGGTGAACGGCTGTATAAAAGCTATCCCCGCAGACTTCAATATGGATGGTCGTATGGATATCGCTTCTATTGCGTTCACCCCAGACTTTAAAAACCGTTCAGAGGAGGCATGTATCTATTTTGAACAGGATAAGCCAATGCACTTCGTCCCGCACGCATTGCCGGTGGACAGGCTTGGGCGCTGGATCTGCATGCAAGTTTCTGATATCGACCGGGACGGTGACCAGGATATCATTCTCGGCAGCTTTTCTCTGCCTCAACGGGTTAGGGCCGCCCCGTTGGAAAATTTCGAGACCCGTTTGCCTTTTATTGTGCTGGAAAATCAGCATATTAATCTACGCCGGGTGGTTCAAAGAAATTAGATCGATGATCGAGACAGGCTTACGGTCGGTGCTAAGGATGCACCCTAAAGACAACGTTTTGGTTGCATTACGTGATCTTCCCAAAGGAGACCTTATCGTTTTTGTTAACGACAAGATTACTCTTCAGGATACTATTAAAGCCAAGCACAAATTTTATACTGCTGATCTCGCGGCAGGTGACGAAGTGTTCATGTATGGAGTCCTCGTCGGGAAGACGCAGTGCGCGGTTGCTAAGGGAAGCCTCATGACCACCGGTAATCTCAAACATGCGGCCGATCCCTATTACTATATAAATACACATTTTCAATGGCGGCCGCCCGATGTCTCTAAATTCCGTAACAGAACATTTCAAGGTTATAAGCGGGCCGATTCAAGGGTAGGCACCGCCAATCACTGGCTCTTTATTCCGACGGTGTTCTGCGAGAACCGCAATCTGGATGTCATACGTGAAGCCCTTCAAAATGAACTCGGCTATGCGGTTAGTGACAAGTATACTCAGTATACCAGGTCCCTGCTTAAAGCTTATGAGAACCGGGAGGACCTGGCTGCGCATTCGATCACCGATCTTGACCTCAATGCGAGCCGGCAGGTCAAGCGGGTTTTTAAGAATGTGGACGGAATCAAATTTTTGAATCACCAGGGAGGCTGCGGCGGCACACGGCAGGATGCAGCTACCTTGAGCGCACTATTGGCCTCTTACGCGAACCATCCTAACGTAGGCGGCGTAACCGTTCTGAGCCTCGGCTGTCAGCATCTTCAATCTTCTCAGCTGCTCAATGATATACGCAGGCAAAATCCGGGCTTTGACAAACCCTTACTTGTTTTTGAACAACAGCAATCAGTCAGTGAGGAACAATTGATCGCCGATGCGATCAGGCAAACATTCGAAGGCTTAGTTGCCATCAACCGGCAGGAGAGAACGCCTGCTCCTCTGAGTGCTTTAACACTTGGGGTAAAATGCGGTGGCAGCGATGGCTTTAGCGGTGTCTCTTCAAACCCGGCGGTCGGCTATGCTTCTGATCTCCTTGTCGCCCTTGGCGGAAAGGTTCTTCTTGCCGAGTTCCCCGAACTGTGCGGGGCCGAACAGGATCTCATTGATCGCTGCGTATCTGAGACCGCCGCTTTAAAGTTCATGAATCTGATGCAAACGTATGACGCCGAAGCTCACTCGGTCGGTTCGGGCTTTTACATGAATCCATCACCAGGCAATATCAAAGACGGACTTATTACAGACGCTATTAAAAGTGTGGGTGCCGCTCGCAAAGGCGGAACGTCGCCTGTCGTTGATGTACTGGATTATACCGAAATGGCCACCCAAGCCGGTTTGAACCTGGTATGTACGCCAGGAAACGATGTTGAAGCGACAACCGGCCAGACTTCAGCCGGCGCGAATCTTATTCTTTTCACCACCGGACTTGGAACGCCGACGGGAAACCCTATATGCCCGGTGATCAAAGTGGCCACGAATACTGCTCTTGCCAGTCGTATGGGAGATATCATTGACATCGATTGCGGCCCGGTGATCAGCGGTGAAAAGTCGATCGAACAAATGGGCGAAGAAATCCTTGAGTACTGCATCAAGGCAGCCAGCGGCGAAATCATCCCAAAGGCTGTGCTTTTAAATCAGGACGACTTTATTCCCTGGAAGCGCGGTGTATCACTATAATACTTACTGGCTTTCGTAAGCCCCAATATCCGGTGCGCTTTTTCGGGGTAAACCCCGTTCGTCGGTTGTAATACTCTGCTGGGCAGTAGCCTTAGAGATCGCCCCGCTCCCCGGCTTTAAAGCCATCGTTTTAAGCCACGATCCATTCGCAGCTAGTGGCGCGAGCATAGCGTCAACACTTAAAACATCAGCGGTCATCCAATCTTCGGTCCTTGTCCCGTAAGCGCTTGTAAATTGAGAAGGGAACTGTAGGTTGCCTTTACCAACGGTCAGTGTCGAACCTTTGTTGATCGTCGCACCCGCGTCAGCATTTCCCTGGTAACTTTTGCCAGTATAATTATTATAGAATACGTTGTTGGTAAGTGTCAGGTTCGACCCGTTCATGATCGCGCTTGCAAATAAGCCTGCCGTATTCTCAGAAAACGTACAGTAGGTAAACGCTGCATCAATGTTTCCGCCTATCCAGATACCGCCACCCAACCCACTGGTAGTTCCGCTGGCAGCCGTGTTTTGGTCAAAAGTGCAGTTGAAGACCGAAGCGCCTATACGCTTTGTACTTCCAGCGTCGAGGTCGATCCAGGCGGCACCACCGGTATTCGGCGTACTGTTTTTATAGAATGTAGAATTTGAGATCGTAAAGCTTCCGTTCATATAATATAATGCCCCGCCGTTATTCTCGGTGCAGGAGTTGTTATCAAACTCGCAGTTATCGATTACTGATGAGCTGCCCTGGTCAAAGTAGAAAACAATATTTGCGGCTCCCGCCTGGTGGTTCGCATGGTTGTTCGTAAAGACACAGCCGCAAAGCGAATACGTATTCGCCCCGTGGCCCTGGTTGACCCCATCATCATAGATCGCACCTCCGATTCCGCCATTTTTGGAAAGATCGGCCTGGTTCACTCTGGTGCCTCCTGTCCCAGTCGCCTGGTTATTATCAAACCGGCAATTTATGAACGAGGTAGGTGTGCCGATACAGCCAACTGCGCCCCCGTTAGCTCCTTTATTGTTGGTAAACACACAGTTCACAAAAGATGCGTTCTGGTAAACGACCGTATGCACCGCACCGCAGCCATCGGGTTGCATCACCGGGCCATTGTTACTGTCAAAGTTAACCGAATGAATACTCAGACTTCCATTTGCCTCGCCGCGTATTGCAGCACCTCCAAACTCATCGCTTCGAGGGGCCGACCCGGCGGTAAGGTTCATATTCTGCAAACCCAGTAAAGTACCGCCGTTGTTTGGAGCACTCAATTTATCGAAGATGCGTACCGCATTGTTTCCGCTTATGGTTAGGAGTGACTTGCCGTCAATAACAACCACGATGTTGGGGACGACAAGCGGCGCGGTAAGGGTAAGTGTTACCGGCTGGCTTCCCCCGTTGAAAATGATCTTTCCGCCTGTATTGATGAGTGCCTGTAGTTTCGCCTGAGTGATGCTGCCGGCTGTTCCGTCTCCAAAAAGCACCGCCCCAGTCATGTCAATCTGCGCCGGCGAAGTGCATAGTTGAGTTGTTTTCTTTGTAGTGTCTGATCCGGTTCCACTTGTAACCGGGCCACCACCCTTTGTCTTAACGGTGTTCTTTTGACATGAAAGCCATACACAGCAAAACAACGAGGACATGATGATTAGTTTTCTCATAGCAAGTATTTGTCAAACCCACCTCTACGGGGAACGGCAATATTTGGTTGCTTCTGATAATGAAAGCACTTTATCACTTTTGTTCTTTATCTTCCGATATCCTAGCGCTTTCGGTTTTTGGATCCATATGGTTTTAAAAAGTATTTTAAAAAGGCTTTGTTCATTCTTGCTTTTAGCTTTTGTTCTACTGTATCAACGCACGTTAGGCCAAGCTTTAATCCCTCTTCCTTGTGATACAAGACCAAATAAGCAGGATAAGGTAGCACTGCTACCCAAGCCTACTTCAGTTCCTTTCTGGGTTCCTCAGGCGCCGAAATATCCTTTTTTTACCGATAAAGGAAGGGAAGTGCTTAAAGAGGCTCGGTGCCTTTCTGATGCTTTAAAAGCTTATATCATCGCTTGGATGGAAGGCAAAGTAAGTTCAGAAATACCTGACGCTTATTTACCGAGCGGTTATAATAATAAACAATACGGTTCAGTTAAACTGGTGAACCCCGATTCAATTAATTCTAAAGATCAGTGGGGAGTCAGGCCCGCCGAAAAGCTAGATCCTTCAGGTAATCGAGGAGCCTTCCCCGATCCTAATGCCACTTATATTTTAAATGCTTTATTTGCCCCCTTTGGCACTAAGGTAGTTATTGAAGGTCAATACCCTTATGCTCGATTCTTTGATATCCAAGTATCTCCATCGTTTTGGCCAGAAAATTATCGATACAACCAAACCTTTGGAGTACCCGAAGTTCCCATAGTAGATGTAGATATCATACCCGATACCGGAAGTTCAAATCCATTTTTGCCTGGAGCTGATCGAAACACGACTCATAGAAATTATCGTGTCGTTTACAATATGGCTTTAGGAGACCCTACTAAGTTGAACCCTTCCTTCTCTCCCCCTTATTATAGGGGTAAAGGAAATACCAGGTTTGGGTCTGGAATACAGTACCAGGGACCATGGGGAGCGGCCAAAAAAGGGGGGCATGGACGAGGAGTTTGGGACTTCGGTTCCATATGGATACGTTACTATGCTCCTGATTATAATAAAGGGTCTCTAGGAGGAGTTTCCTTACCTAAAGTCCATTTCGAGCTGGAAGATAGGAGAAGATTTTATATCTTAATCAATCAGGACAACTTAATCAAGCTAGCCAATTCCAAGGTCTCAGTAAAACCTACTAAAGGAAAAGATCCGGCAAAAAATAGCAGTTACCAATCATCCGGTGGTTGGAGTAAAGAGTTTGGGATTTTTCGGGCAATTAGTACGGGGGTTGCCATCAATACCAACTCCACTGCAGCCCAAGCGAAAAAATATGTTTCAGATTTAGATAAAGGGGTAACTAGTCGAGGCTATGATCTACCGGGAGCGGCGCATTACGAGCCGTCAGCCACTTCGGCCACGTATATTAATTATTTGTTGAGGGGAATGAGTTGCGAGCCCCATAAAGTGGTCGTTCTAACAGGCAAGCTGCCTGTAACTCCGAGAACTAGAAACGGCTCACCAGTTATGGAAAAGGCAGAGGCTCGTTATTGGTCATTGGTCGGATATAGTGTTCCAACAGTTGGTGAATTGATTAATATGGCTTTTAACCCCGACGCAATAACCGGCATTCCAGTGCAGGCGATTTTTGATGAGGAGATGGTTAAAAGTGAAAGCAATCGATATATTCTAGTCATTTCGAAACCGGAAGACAGACCTTTGAATGCAACTGGGAAAAACGGGATCACCTGGATGGACTGGGGTCCTAGGGGAGAAGTTTCATGGACTTTACGTTGGATGAGTGTGTATCCGGATTGGGTTTGTAAGTATACCCCAGATGAAATCCGTTTTCCGTGGGTTACAACAGATTGGGCCAGCGACCAGTATGATAAAACCATAATTGGAATGAACACCCAAAATGGGAAATTAGGAGAATATCAACCCTTAGTACATTATATGGATAAGGGAGTATTTGAAAAATTAGGAAATAATATTTATCCCAAAAGTATCCCAATTTGGAAGCCGTGATAAGGATAACCGAAACTAATGCACCGGCGCGGTCACGGCTACAGCGATCCGGCTGTCTGCAGTGCCATAGTACAAAAATTCACTTCCCTTGAAGTGTGCTAGGCCTTCCAGAAAACAGACTTGATTGACCTGTCCCTTGGTTTCATAGGAATGATCTGGTTTAATGAACGGGCGGTCGAGCCGGTCAATGACTTTCCAGGGATTGAAAGAATTGATAAGAAGCTGGCCGCCTGAATAAGTACCTTCTGCGAGCGAAGGATCGCCTCCTTTACGGGGGTCAAGGTTCATTCCATTATAGACTAAGACAATTCCTTTTGCGGTTATTCTTGGTGGGGGTCCTGATTCGCATAGCCGGCTGTCGAACATCCCGCGCCGGGGAGAAGCGACTGCAAGGAACTTTCCGTTTCGAAGTAAGGGCTCCCAATGCTTAAGGTCGTCTGACGTGGCAAGCTTTAAACTATCGTCTCCCCAATACATCCAGTAATGGCCCTGGATCTTAGCGGCTACGAGCTTGTCGCCGGTGAGCTGGGAGATTATTGCGCCAGACTTTGACCATTGGTCACGGTACTTTCCGCCTGAGGCCAAACCAAAGGCAAGCCCGTCCTTGCTCCAGTGGATAAGGTCATGAGAATGAGCGATCGCAAGCCGCGCTAGTCTGCCGTCGTAGGCGGTGTAGGTCATCCAGTAAAGACCTGTGCTATCCTGAACGATACGCGGGTCTTCGCATCCTCCCTGCCATTCATACTTTCTCATACTATCCTGGCCGGGGTAAAAAACGGGCGCCGGACGTCTTCGAAAATGAATGCCGTCGGTGCTGGTCGCAAGGCCTAACCGGGATGTTCCTCCCGGCTTTCCAATCTTATCCTGCGCCCTGTAGATCATGTAGACCTTGCTGTTCAACACGACGACTGCCGGATTGAACACGTCCTTTTCTTCCCAATGAACCGGCCGTTTTTGCAAGGGGCAGTTAAAAGAAGTTGTAGCCTGAGGTTTCAGGATCGGATTGATGGAGTCTACTTTGGAAAATTCACCTAAAGCCCAAGCTGGCAGCTGGCCCTTTGGAAGCCCGGCTTTATAGGGTATCGGAGAGCTGGCAGGTATGGACCGTACGCTACCGGGGCTTGTGCACCCGCAGCAAGCGAACATCACTGCAAAACACGAGAAGAGGGCTGTTTTCAAATATTTTATCAATATAGGTTTAATTAAGAGTCTTCTTAAATTTATGGAATAAGCGGATTAATTGCGCTTTCTCTGCTGCCGCACTCTTAAATTTATCTCCCCTGGACGACTGGTCGGTCAGTCATTTCGATCCATTATGATACAAGGTCATGGCTAGTGTCTTTATTCCGTCTTCATATCCTACAGGCTTATAACCGAAATACGCGTTGAACTTGTCCGAATTGAACAGGTAATCGTACTTGTACTGATAGTAAAGTTCCTGTGTCTCCCTGATCGTTTTGGTGAAGATCCCTGCCAGGAAGAGCATGAAGTAGTTGAGCGTTGTAAAGTTAGCGCCATTTGACCCGCCGAAAACCTTTGTGGCTATTTCCAAAAACTTCAAACCCGGGATGGCATCCGCGGTTGGCATATGCCAGATCTGATTATCGGTTTGCGGGTCCTGCCCAAGCATAAACATCGCCTTGCCGGCTTCGTCGACTTTCGTTAAGGAATGCAGCTGCCTTGGATCGCCTAACCACGAGGGTTTCTTGCCCTTACTGAGAGGGGACAAGACAAGCTGATCGACGAGACTCCCGCCCGATTCGGACCCGTAGAAATCGGCCGCGCGCGCGATTGATCCCCTCACATTGCCGGCTTTCCATTCGTCTTCAAGCATAGTCGCGATTCGGGCGCGTATCTCACCTTTTTTGCTGATCGGATTATATGGAGTGGCTTCCCTCATGGCCCCTTCAACCCGGCCATACATGTAGACGTTGTCAAAAAAGAGAAGCCTTGCGTCATTTTCTTTCGCCAGCGTGATCACATTGGTCATGATAACCGGCCACTGCTGCGCCCAAAGCTTATGGTCGTAGACCAGGCCAGCACACAAATAAATAACTTTCGACCCTGCTGCCGCTTGACGAAGCGACTTAAGATCTAGCAGATTGGCCTTTTTCCAGGTCGTATTGCCGCCTGCTTCCACTTCTTTGCGGCTAATTAACCTCAGGGGTGAATTGTTTGCTTGCAAATGCTTACTAACTGCATTGGCGACCGGGCCACCAGCTCCTAAAATTGTGTGCATGGACTGTTAAGTTTTTGATGACTCAAAGCTATGCCTGGCCAAAAGGCCTGAACGATAACAATGGTTAAGAAAATGAGTGGGCTGCTGTATGCCTGGAGCGATTCCTGATGCGAGATAGCGACACGGGAGTGATTCCCAGGAAGTGGGCGATAAAATGCTGAGGGATTTTGCGGAAAACCTCAGCGCTGGTCTCTAGTAATTTTAAGTACCGTTCTTCGGGCGATTTTGTGATCCATGAGAGCACCCTGTCCTCGTAACACAGGACAATGAACTCGGCAATACGCCGGCGCATTTGTTCAAATTTAAAGATGAGCCCGGGTGCAGAGGCCAAAACAGCCATATTGGCTTCATTTAATACCAAAAGCTGGCAATCTTCGATCGCGTCAATGCCTATGTTACTGGGTTTACCGCTTATAAAGCTTCCGTAAGCGCCTACAAGCTCACCGCTAAAACTAAAATAGTTCGTGATGAGTTCGCCGTCCCGATCGAGATAGTAGCGTACCGAACCTAAGGCGAGATAGGTGATATCGCGGCAGACTTCACCAATACCAATCAACTGTTCTTTGCGGCTAAGCTGACGGCAGGTGACTTTCGACCCAAATAAGTTCCACTCGGCGTCGGTAAAAACCTGAAAATTTTCGAGTGCGTTTCAAAAATCTTGTAACTGTGATTCTGATGGTGGGTGCTGCTTGTTCATTCCTGATCTAAAATTATTTAAAATTTTTAATAAAATATTTCGCAACATACATACTAGTATGTATTTTTATGGCCATGAAACAAACCCGAACGGAAATACTTGCACGCAACTATGAGTCAATACGATTACATGGCTTTCAAGGATTACGTACTGATCAGGTTCTTGATGGTTTAGGCATCACAAAAGGCGCCTTTTATCATCATTTTAAGGATAAGCTTAGCCTTGGCTACGCTATCGTGGATGAGATCGTCTCCCCGCAGTACCTCGGGATCTGGGATCAAATTACAGTAGGCCGGGGAAATGTGCTAGATAAGATTTGCCACGTCATTAACCTCATAGCTTCTCAGTCAAACGTTGAAAACATACATCTTGGCTGCGCCTTAAATAACCTGATCCAAGAAATGTGTCCGCTTGACAACGGATTTCAGGCGCGTTTAGGGAAGATTATCCAGACTCAAGTCGATATGATCTCCTTAGCGCTCGCGCAAGGAATTGAAAAAAATGAAGTCCTAAAGGGGACAACGCCGCAAGCCCTTGCTAATTTCATCATCGCTTCCCTGGAAGGTTGTTATACTATCGGCAAGGCACTTAACTCTTTAGACGCCTTTAATTCAGCAATCAACCAACTTAAATCTTACTTACAAGCTTTCAAACCAACCAAATTATGAAATACACAATTACAGGTGCAAGTGGCAACACCGGAAAGATCATCGCAGACCGTCTGCTTGCTGCCGGTCACGAAGTCATCGCTATTGGGCGCTCGGCGCAAAACCTGCAGCAGCTCGAAGAAAAAGGCGCTGCTCTGGCGATCGGCGATCTAGAGGATGAGGCTTTCCTGGTTAAGTCCTTTACCGGAGCAGACGCCGTCTACGGAATGGTCCCGCCTAAAATGGACTTGACCGAGCCCTGGAGAGCGTACAGTAGACGCATCGCGACAAGCATTACGAACGCTTTAGAAATCACCGGGGTAAAACATGTGGTGATCGTAAGTTCTACAGGATCCCAACTCGTGCCCTTTGGGGCCGGCCCAGTTAGTGGTCTTGGTGAGTGGGAGTTCCAGTTACAAAACGTAAGGGGTCTAAACGTTCTTGCGCTTAAACCGGCATACTTTCTTCAGAATCTGTACGTGTTCATTCCCATGATCAAGCACGCCGGGATGATTGGCAGTCCTTTTCCACCCGATTTTTCTACACCAATGGTACACACCAATGACATCGCTGAGGCTGCGGCAAAAAGACTGCTGGATTTGACTTTCTCCGGCTTTACGAAAGAATTTATCATCAGTGAACGAGAATATTCTATGCCCCAAGTCGCACGGGTTTTAGGAACAGCCGTTGGAAATCCTGATCTCAAGTCTGTTCAGCTTTCGTTCGACGATCAAAGAACCGGGATGTTACAGGTCGGGATGCCCGAACCCCTGGTTGATGGGTATATGGAACTAAACCACGGTATTTTAAGTGGGAAGTGGTTTAGCGACTACTCAGGGAAACCGGAGCACCTTGCCCCAACCACGTTGGAAGACTTCGCCGGAGAATTCGCCGCCGCCTTTAAACACAATTGATTAGATTCTTGAAAGCCAGCCGTTTCTTGATATTAAGCTTTTAATCCTGCCGACTTTATGAAAGGAATATTTTATACTGTGCTGTTTTTGTCTTTTTACAATGTCCAGTTGTAGCAACCTATCAAGGCCTGTTTACGCCGGATATGATTCCTTTAAAGTTCAAAGGTTGGGTATAAACAAAATCGTTGTAACAGGATATGTGAAACTTATAATCCTAACAACTATTCTTTGCAGCTTAAAAGAGCGGACGCTGATTCTTTTTTTTAATGAAAATCTACTGGGTCATACGTCCCAAATGAAGGAACCCGGATGGTAGTTCGGGTTCCTTTAAAATTAATACAAGCTCACAAAGGGTTATGTTTCATACCAGAACACTTCTTATCAAAGGGAATTAAGCCACCGAACAAGCTCATCGCGCCCTTTGCCCGTTTTCTCCTGAAGGCGACCAAAAAGCTCCTCACCCTTACCCTCTACATAATTAAGGTCATTGTCGTTAAGGCTAGAATAAGCTTGCTTTACTTTTCCTTTAACCGAGTTCCACTTTCCACTCAGATCAAAACCAAGATCATTCCGAATTTTGCCAGCTGCCTCATTTGCTACGTTCGAAACATTCGTTTTAACTGAGGAAGCCGTCTTTGAAATTTGTTTGCCTGTTTGTTCAGACAATTCTTCCGCTTTACCCATCAGGCGGTCCCAGCCATCGGCGATTTCTTCCCTGAGCTCTTCACCATTTTTCGGTGTAACTAATAGAGCTACCACTGCCCCTATACCAAGGCCTAATAGGAGACTAGAAACGGATAATTCGTTATGCCGGCTGCGATGCAGAAACTTGTTTTCAAAAGCGTGCTTTAAGTGATCGATTTCTTTAACCACTGCGCTCATGTCTTTGTGGTATTCTTTAGCGAAATCTTTAAATTCTATCATTTTTTTGGGCTCCTTGTGTTGTTTTGGGTGTGTTAATGATTATTTAGAACAAACTAAATTCCACTCTACGGTTCTTGGCCCTTCCGCGGGATGTTTTATTGGATGCAATGGGTCGAGCCTGTCCATACCCTTTCGCCGTAATTCTATCGCTACTGACGCCCTTGCTGACTAGATAGTCCTTTACTGCCTGTGCGCGGTCGATTGAAAGCTGCAAATTGGCCGCCTTGGCGCCTACATTGTCGGTATATCCCTTCAAACTCAAGCTTTCATTTTGCTTTTGATTCAAGAGAGTAGCTAGTCTGTCTAAATAAGGGAAAGATGTTTCCACGATCGTTGCCTTGCCCGTGTTAAAGGTCAAATTTCTTACTGCCTCGCGCACAATCTGAATGTCGGTTTCTACGATCCGTTGGACGGTTGTATTTCTGATAATTTCGGGCTTAGGAAGATCGCAACCTGAGCCGTCGACTTTTGTGCCTGGCGTGGTATTGGGGCATTTGTCAAAGGCGTCAGATACTCCATCTCCGTCAGTATCTTGGTTGAGCTTAGTGACCTGCGATTGAGTAGTGGTCTGATTTTGCCTTAAATCAGCAATGACATGCTCTAGGCTGTCGTTGTTTTTTAGCTCGTCATATAATACGGACACCGGATTGTTCCACACCAAGGCCTTGGCCCGGGAGCCTCCAAAAGTGTATTCTAAGCCGCCGTAGCCAAAGCCCATCTTGCTTTGAATAGCAGAGTACCTCGCAGGAGTATATAAATTACCATCATTAAATATGTAAAGGTCGTAGCCAAGGTTTAAAGCCAGCCCTTCACTAAGGCGAAACTTTACGCCGGTGCCAACAGGAATAAATCCTGTCTTCAAACTTTTATTGTTATTATCTCCAAAAGGATCGCCTGCATTAGGCTTAAAACCTGCAAGGCCGTAACCTGCCGTGATAAATAGGCGGACAGCATTCTTGCGGCGCAGAAAGTCAATCGAGGCAACGTCAAGCTCACCCTTAATCGAGGCTACATAAGTAAGCTTTGTAGTGGCCGTAAACTGGGTGCCTGCCGGAGCTGCTTCTCCGATCGCACTATTGTAAGTTGGAATATTCTTGCCTCCAACCTTCCCACCCATATAGTCTGCCCGGAGGCCAAAGGAGTGTTGTATTTGCCACTTTAAAAAGCCACCATAACCAAGGTTAAAGTTGTTTTTGGCAAATTCGTTTCTTCCCCCAAGAGGAGAGTAGGGCATGGTAGCTCCCGCGTTTACGCCGACTGACCATTCGCTAAATTGCTTGCGCCCTCCAAAAGTTTTTAGTTGTTTGTACCCTGGATAGGTTACTTTCCTACGTCCTGTGTCAGGCATCTTGCTCGGCACCGTACTATCCTGAGCTAGGGCTACAGAGGCTGAAAATAAAGCGATGGCGAAGGGGGCCACGAATAAAAATCTGTTCATAAAGTAATTGTTAGGTGTCTTGATGCGGGGTAAACAACATCTATTCCACTTCTAGCCCCAAAAGGAAACTCTATGTGATTGTTACTGGATCGAAGCGCTTTACTTCAAATGTTTTGCAGTTAATGTGCTCTATTATAATGAAGAAATTAATAGTGGCCTTTGAACCCGCGCTTTATTGAGCGGGATCATCTTAGGACTTTCAGGTTTCGCGTAATGAAACTCAAACCCCTCTTTTGGAATCAGGATGTTATTTCGTCTATCAATTCGGATCAATTTCATTTTTTTGAATGCGGTGATTTGAGACTCAGACAGCTTAATTTGCGCTTTAAGAGAATCGAGACTTTTAAGAGACTCCAGCTTCTGAGTTCCCTTCATCTCTTGGAGTTCCCATAAAGCCGGAACATCTTTTGTTTCTGGACCATTCCACTTTTCCTGAGAAAACGCCCGGGTAGCGACAAGCACTAGGACGACTGCTATAAGATTTTTCATAAATTTCTTTAACTATTATCAAGTTAGGAAAAAATTAGCTAAGTCTCTATAGTTGTCATTACGCACACGCCGAGAAGTCAAACAATGTCTTATATAATTGACAATTAACTTATCTTTGTAAGATATATAAGACTTAGTATTAAATATAGGATTGAAAGAAAAGGTCGTTCTTTTGCCAAAAGCCCAGAGGGTGCTCGACGAGCTGGGTGAAAATATAAGGCTGGCCCGGCTTAGACGAAAGTTGACAGTCGCTCAAATCGCTGAACGGGCGGGGATCAGTAGGGCGACGCTTTGGCAGATTGAAAAGGGGAAAAGCTCGGTCTCCATGGGTGCTTATTTCCAGGTGTTGTTTACCATGAGCCTTGAAAAAGATTTTCTGAAGCTGGCAGCCGATGATGAACTTGGCCGCAAGATCCAGGACGCGGGCCTACTTGTTAAGCGCCCAAAACGCCGCGAATCAAAAATTACCAAGTCAAAGGCCCAGGAAACTGATCAAATTGACCATGGCAAATGAAGGGCGTGAGAAACGGATCCTGGTTTACGCAGACTGGCAGGGTTTAGCAAATAAGCCCCTGATTGGAACTCTGACAAGCAGTCTGCTGCGGGGTAAAGAAGTATTTTCCTTCAGTTATCTTCCAAGCTGGCTACGATCGCGATCAATGCAACTACTTGATCCGGACTTACAATGGTACGATGGAAACCAGTTTTTGTCCGATAGAAAGCGGAATTTTGGCGTATTTCAGGATTCCTCGCCAGATCGCTGGGGGAGGATGCTTATGAAACGCAGAGAAACCGTGACAGCTAGATTGGAGGAACGCAAGCCAACGACCCTACTTGAAAGCGATTTCTTACTAGGTGTTTACGACCAAAGCCGAATGGGAGCGTTACGTTTTAAACTGGAGGACACCGGAGAGTTTCTGAGTCATGACCCGGGCATGATCATACCTCCCTTAACCCGCTTGCGTGAGCTTGAATACGCAAGCCAGCAAATTGAGAATGACTCAACTGGTGAACATCTGGATGAAATGAAATGGTTGAGTTTACTCTTAGCTCCCGGTGCATCCTTAGGTGGCGCAAGACCAAAAGCAACAGTCACAGACACTGAAGGCAATTATTGGATCGCAAAGTTCCCCAGTATTCAGGATGATCATGATATTGGAGGGTGGGAAATGTTGGTTCACCAGCTGGCCGGGCTTTGTGGTCTAAACGTAGCCCCGGCTTTCATTCAGAAATTTAACAGCAAGCAAAATACATTTCTGACTAGCCGGTTTGACCGGGTTAACAAAGTGGGAAGACTGCAGTATTGCTCGGCAATGACCATGCTCGGTTACAGCGACGGTGCAGATTACCAAGCGGGAGTCAGTTACCTGGAGATAGCGGCATTTATCCAGAGGTTTGGCGCAAACATCAACCAAAATCTCATTGAGCTTTGGAAACGCATACTTTTTAATGTGATGGTCAAAAATACAGATGACCATTTAAGAAATCACGGCTTTCTACTCTCGCGACTTGGTTGTGAGCTGTCCCCGGCATTTGACATGAATCCTGTGCCTTTTGGCAGCGGACTAACTTTGAATATTTCAGAAGACGACAACTCGCTGAGCGTTGACCTAGTACTTTCGGTCGCTCAGCATTTTAGAGTTTCGAGCAGCGCCGCTTTGGAAACACTTAAGTCTTTTAAAAACGTTATCACCCAGTGGCATCGGATCGCCGAAGAGCTTAAACTGTCGAGAAGCGAACAAGACTATATGGCCCCGGCTTTCGAGCATTAACTAAAATAATTACTTCCATTCAGGGATTTTATCGGGCGAGGGCTGAGCGCCCAGTCGTTCAAAGTCCTGTTTTTTCATGTAGTGTATGATAGGCTGATATGGGCCGAGGAAACCTTGATTGTTGTTTTTAGCAAGAACGGCCGGATCGAAAGTCGGGCTAGCCCAATCGGCTTTACTAGGCGGCAATACCCTTTCATTAGGCGTCTTATCGAATGCCCAATCCGGTGAGACGCTCATCCAGCGGATTGTCCAGGATATCACGCCTCGGTTGCCCCAATCACACCACGTTATTCCATTTTCTTTTGTCGCGTTTAAAGGCTTGTCTTCAGGCCTCGAGAAAACGAGAATGTATTTGTTTTCCCTGTCGAGCTGAAAATCCTCATCATAAACAGCATGCACCGGCACACCTATCTTTGAATGACTTGGATTAAATACAATGCCCAGTAACTCACCAAGGGTTGGCACGGTATAGCCGACTATTGACCAGTAACGAGCTTCCCCCTTTTGCATGGGGCTTTCACCAGACCTGGTTTTGGCAATCCTTGGCAATTTACCAGTGAGCACGACCACACTGCCCTTGCCACAAGACATGCCCTTGTCTAAGTAACTAATATATAAGTCGCCGAAGTGGCCGAAGGTTCGTAATGGGCTGCCCCTGGAAGTTCCAAACCTCTGCTCGATACCCCTCTGTCAACGTCACGCACGTAAGCTTTGTCGTTTGGGCCGGTTTTGCCCGTCGCTCTTGCAAAACCTTCAAAAATGCTTCTAAAAATTCCAAATTCTTTATTCCACCCCTCTTGCGATGATTTTGGGTCTGGTTCCACAGCCGGGGTCGGTTTCACTTTAACCAGGCGGTTTGCCTGAGCATCACTTTGAGAATGATCCACCTCGATATAATATTTTCTTCCGTCCGGTAACTCGTAAACAACCTTTGGAAGGTTCACTCCGCCTAAAGCTCCCTGAGCGTTGTCTGGTGCATAATAACGAATCCAAATGCTTCCAAAGTCCCAAACCCCTCGGCCATGACCACCGCTTTTAGGAGCTCCCCACGCGCCCTGATATTGAATACCGCTTGCAAAGCGCTTATTTCCGCGACCTCTATAGTACGGAGGGTGAAATGCGGGATTGAGAACAGTTGGATCGCCCGCTGCCATGACTAGTTCTACCTCATAGTGGCGCTTAGTAGCAGTTCTATCAGCGCCAGGAAGAAAGGGATTACTACTGCCCGGTTCCGGTAGAATATCAACGTCAACTAATGGAACTTCAGGGACACCAATTGAACCGTTATAGCGATAATTTTGCGGCCAGAAAGAGGGAGTTGTTTGGATGTCAAAGAACCGTGCATGTGGAAAATCCCCGCTGAGCTTAACGACTGTCCCAAAAGGTGCATATAATGGGCTAACTAGGTAGGTGGCATTCGGATCCGGAAAATCGGCCCTGACTCCGTTAAGATTCAATTTATCTGCAGGTCGTACCAGCCATTGATTGTGGTAATCAATTTGATCAGGCCTGACTAGTCTAAAATTTTTAAATGCTGCTAGATCATACCCTTTAGGCAGCAGATTGCTTGGTATCTCCGGCCCGGCTTTCCCATCGAGCCATGCCTTAATATAGGCTTCTAATGAGGCTGACAAGCATTCTGCCTGCATAATCAGTTGAGATGGATCTAAATCAGCATAATAGGGATAGGCGGGAGCCTTTGGAAACCAAAACGGGGACCCTTCGGGCTTCGGAAGCAGCGTTGGAGCGGGCACTTGCGTTTGAAGATTGCAAGGGGCTAGGAGATTTTTGTCCTGCGCCGATAGTTTAGACTGTAAGATAGCGAGTGCAAAAACCGCAACTCCGATGACCGACTTGTAAGCGCAAGTTGAATTCATAATATCAAGAATTTAGATTCTTCAGCCTTAATAGCCTTCCAGGTACCCTTTAAAGTGGGTCATCTTTTCGTTTGTCTTACGGTAAGTGATCGGTTTAGGTTCGAGCCAGCTGGGAGGTACCGGTTTGTGACGTTGAGATAATTGAGCTTCCATCAATACCGTCATGTGGAATATAATTACCAAGAACGTAGCCAACTTCGGGGTCGAACTTGGCCCAGGAAATTTCCTTGGTAAACACGTCGATCTCCTTTTCAAGGGGAGACTCTGCGGTATGTATTCTTCGTGGGTCAAAACATTTTTAGCTTGGCTAAAGGCCGAAGCGTATAAAGCTCCGAGTGATATTGTCGTGCAAATTGGTTTACGCAAACTCATTAAGATCACTTTGCCGGCCACTTTCCCCGTTCATACTGCTTGGGCCACAATAAATTGTCATCGTGGCCCAATAAATGCGCAGCACGGTACGGGAAGTACGGGTCACGCAGCATTTGGCGCGCAAAAAATACAAGGTCGGCCTCGCCTTTCGTGACAATCTCATTGGCCTGGGCAGCTTCGGTAATAAGCCCTACTGCACCCGTCTTAACACCTACTTCCCTTTTTATCCTGGCCGCAAATTCCACCTGGTACCCAGGCTTGAGCGGTATTGTCGCTTTAGGCGCATTTCCGCCCGATGAGCAATCGATCAGATCAACATCCATTTCGCGTAAAAGCGCAGATAGTTTAATTGAGCTTTCGAGGTCCCATCCACCCTCTGTCCAGTCTGAGGCCGAGATGCGTACGAAAATCGGAAGGTTCGAGGGCCAAACCTCCTTAACGCAGGACGTAACTTCGAGCAGCAGCCTTACCCGATTTTCAAACGAGCCCCCATATTTATCCTCCCTTTGATTACTCAAGGGTGAAAAAAACTCATGGAGGAGATAACCATGAGCCGCATGTATTTCGATGATCTGAAAGCCTCCCTCGAGAGAACGTCTTGCAGCGTCTCTAAAATCGGTCTTCACTTTTTCGATCCCTGCACGATCAAGCGCTATAGGCATCTCTTCCCCATCAGTAAAAGCGACAGCGCTTGGTGCCACCGTTTTCCAGCCATTCTCATGATTTGACGAGAATTGTTTGCCACCATTCCAGGGTTTATCATGACTAGCCTTTCGGCCCGCATGCGCAAGCTGGATACCGGGAACAGCGTTGTTTGCACGAATAAAGGCAGTGATTTGCTGCAGCTTTTGAAGATGCTCATCCTTCCAGATCCCTAGATCCGCATAGGTGATTCTACCCTCAGGGGAAACTGCGGCGGCCTCACTGAACACAATCCCCGCCCCGCCTACCGCGCGAGTTCCCAGGTGAACAAGGTGCCAGTTATTGGCGAACCCGTCATCTGAAGAATACTCGCACATTGGCGATGTCACTATGCGGTTCTTAATTTCAAGGTCCTTAATCTGAATGGGGGTGAATAAATTAGGCATAACTGGAACTGGGCTTTATAAGATGACGGTAAAACTATTTAGTTTGCCCTAATTAATGAATATCCTGGTCGAATCAACTTCGATACCTTGCATCGCCCGAAAACACAGACTTAAACAAAGGTGCACGCCAAATAAAGATACCCGTCATTATGTAAAAGTGGGTTTTCGATAGGGTCTGCCCGAATAAGCGCAAACAATAAAAGCTTCTCGAGGTCCAAAAAGCGATTTTTAACGACCAGCATGGAAGACTTTATAAAAATTGCTCCTCCCTTGACACCGTTGCTTGTAAATCCTCTGATGCCTAATCTTTAATCCTGAGCAGTCGGCCGGATGATAATGTCCCCGACGTCCACATTGGCCGGTTGGGAAATAGCATATACAACTGCTCGAGCAATATCATTCGGTGAAATCGCGATCAGTGCTGCCTTTTCCTTAATGGCCGCCTTTATCTCAGGGTCCTTTATATTATCAGCAAGCTCTGTTTGCACGAAGCCTGGAGAGATACCTGTAACCCGTAAATTGGCACCAGCTTCCTGACGGAGGGCCTCCGATATCGTTCGCACTGCATTTTTCGTAGCTGCATATACTCCCTGCAGCGGCACAATGCGGATTCCAGACGTAGATATGATATTAATAATATGGCCCGATTGCTGCCGGTTAAATACCGGCAATGCAGCTGCGATACCATACAGAACGCCTTTGAGATTTACGTCAATCATTTCCTCCCAGTCATCAACATCCAACGCATCTATACGAGCGAGATGGCTGACTCCCGCATTGTTGATCATGACGTCCAATTTCCCAAACCTGGTACAGGCTAAAGCAGCTAGGTTAGTTAAATCGCCGCGCTTGGTTACGTTGGTAATTGCATAAACAGCATCACCCCCCGCTTCTACAATACGATTTGCCAACTCTTCGAGTCGCTCCAGACGTCGTGCACCAAGCACGACCTTTGCGCCCTGGGCCGCAAGCATTAATGCCGTTGCCTCACCAATCCCGCTGCTGGCCCCTGTGATGAGAATAACTTTATCTTTTATGTTATTTTCCATACTGGCTCCTTCACTTAACCTGAATAAACTCCGCTTTCCAGGTCTGTAAGGAGCGCAGGCTGTGTCGGATGCCAGTCAAGGGTTTCCCGGGTGATCTTGCTCGATACGGGAGCGTCTATTCCGGCAAATCCGGCAAACCAGCCGAATTGTTCAGTTGCTTGCTCAGGTGATATGGATTCAACCGGAATGTTCAACTTTTGTCCTATCGCTTGCGTAATAGCTTTGAACGCAATTCCCTCCTCTGCAACCCCGTGAAATTTGACGCCGGCTTTGGCATTCTCCATTACCAACCGGTAAAGATGGGCTGCATCGAGCCGATGCACAGCATTCCAGCGATTTTGTCCATCGCCGATGTATGCAGCTACGCCCTTTTGACGCGCGATGTTAATAAGTATGGGTACAAAGCCATGATGGTCACCGTCACCATGTACAGATGGCGGAAGGCGTATTACTGAAACGCGTACACCGCGTGCGGCCACAGCGTCGGCTGCCGGTTCAGATGCCCTGGGATACCCAGGGTTGAAAGGATGCTTCATATCTTCTGTCGCAAGGCTGCCCGGATTAATCATTGCGGTACCAGAAGTTACTATAAAAGGACGATCAGAACCGGCCAGTTCCTCGCCTATTGCCTCAATAGCCGCCCGGTCTATCTCACAAACTTCCTTAAACCGGGTGAAGTCATGAATAAAGCCTAAGTGGATCACACCCTCCGCTCCTGCTGCACCGCTCCGCAGACTATGTAAATCTTCTAGATCACCGCGGTGAACCTCTGCGCCCGCAGCCTCGAGAGCACTGGCGGCATCGTTTGACCTGGCAAGCCCTAACACCTGGTGACCAGCAACAATTAATTCTTGAACTACTGCAGAACCTACGAAGCCTGTAGCTCCCGTGACGAATACACGCATGATTTTGTTTTTTATGATTCTTCCTTGTAACCCTTAAAAACTGACAATATAATTAAAAAGCCGATGAAAAACTAGACCGTTATTTCACGGACGAATTGTGATTTACTACATTCCGCATTATGGCTACAAGATTTCTGGGTTAGACTACATCCGACAAACACTAACTGATGACCTTTACATTACTAATTTATAATCGTACAAATGAAAATAGTAGTAACAGGTTCATTAGGCAACATCGGAAAACCACTTACTCGCGAGTTGATCCAAAAAGGACATTCGGTGACGGTAATCAGCAGGAACACCGACAGACAAAAGGAGATCGAGGCACTTGGCGCGAAGGCAGCCATAGGCACCATGCAAGACGTTGATTTTCTAAAGACAACCTTTGAAGGAGCCGATATCGTTTACCTAATGGAAGCGTGGGAAGGTATAGGTAACGTGTTTGATAATAATGTGGATTTCGTTGCTGGATTTACTGCGATTGGCAATAATTATAAACAAGCTGTCGAGCGGTCAGGAGTAAAACGCATTGTGCATTTAAGTACCATTGGAGCTCATACAGATAAAGGCAATGGCAGCCTATCTCTTCATCACAAGGTGGAGAATATCCTGAAACAGCTTCCTGATAATGTATCCATAAAATTTATGCGGCCAGTGAGCTTCTATACCAACCTATTTCGATTTATGCAAACCATAAAGACGCAAGGCGCCATCATACAGAGTTATGGGGGAGATCATAAAGAGCCCTGGGTTTCACCTTTTGATATTGCTGCGACCATTGTCGAAGAAATGGAAAAGTCTTTCGAAGGCAGAACGATTCGATACATAGCAAGTGACGAAGTTTCGCCAAATGAAGTAGCTGAGATCTTAGGCAAGGAAATACGAAAACCAGATCTGAAATGGTTGGTAATTCCCGGTGAACAACTGTTGCAGGGTATGGTAGCGGCAGGAATGAACGAGTGGATCGCCAAGGGCTTTGTTGAGATGCAAGCGGGTCAGGGTAGTGGTATTTTGTACGAAGACTATAATCGCAACCACCCAGCACTAGGAAGGGTGAAAATGACGGATTTTGCTAAGGACTTTGGCCTAGTTTATAATAATTAAACACACATTAAAAAGAGATGAAAAAAGCACTCGTCACAGGAGCTAATAAAGGCATTGGTTTCGAAACCGCACGCCAATTACTGCACAAGGGATATCATGTTTACCTCGGCAGTCGTGAATTAAGGAATGGCCAGGAAGCAGTGGAAAAATTGAAGGCCGAAGGCTTGAACGAAGTGGAAGTCATCCAGCTTGATGTAAGTGATCAGGAATCGGTAAACGCTGCACGAATAGAAATCGGCCATAAAACTGAAGTTTTGGACGCCCTGGTCAATAATGCCGGTATCACCGGCGGACTTCCACAAACAGCACTCGGTGCAGATGTCGCCAAAATGAACGCGGCATTTAATGTAAATCTGTACGGCGTTGTACGGGTTACCCAGGCGTTTGTAGATTTGTTGGGGAAGTCGCTGCAACCGCGTATCGTGAATGTATCCTCAGGCGGGTGTTCCCTTACATTAAGCAGCGACCCAACTTGGAAATACTATAACCATAAAGGGGCCATTTACCAACCATCAAAAGCTGCACTTAACATGTATACCATAGTGTTAGCGTATGAACTGCGCGATACGCCATTCAAAGTAAATGCCGTTGATCCAGGATTTACAGCGACAGATCTTAACAATCACCGCGGAACCGGAACTGTTGAAGAAGCTGGAACACGCCTTGCAAAATATGTCCTAATTGGTGAAGACGGGCCGACTGGAAAGTATATTAGTGAAGAGCATAACCCGGAAACGGAAGAAATTCCCTGGTAGAAAAATTTGAATACCTTGACTTTAAATTCACAAAATGAAAAAGGACACTACCTCGCCTCAAAGATTTGAATCTTTATCTGCCTTTCATCAAGTTTTCGGGTTGTCAAAACCTGTGCACCCGATGATAAGCTTTATAGATATTAGAAACATTAAAATTGTAAGCGATGAATTTCCGGACTCATTTATTTTGGACTTCTACAAGATTTCGTACAAAACAAGTCTTTGCGGTAAAGCGAAATACGGACAGACCTATTATGATTTCGGTGAAGGCGGATTAGTCTTTACAGCACCCAATCAAATATTTGAAAGTCCGGACGATACTGTGAAGAATGGCTGTTTATTGCTCATCCATCCAGATTTCTTCCAGACTTACCCTCTAGCGAAAAAAATCAAACAGTACGGTTTTTTTTCATATTCCGCCAACGAAGCATTGCATCTGTCAGAACATGAAAAGACAACAATCATGTCCATCTTCAATATTATTGACGAGGAATTACAAAGCCGGATAGACGATTTTAGCCAGGATGTAATCATCTCTCAGATTGAGTTGTTATTGAATTACTGTAATCGCTTTTACAAACGACAATTCATAACACGCAAGGCAGTTAATAACGACTTGTTAGAACAGTTGGAAGCTCTACTTGACGATTATTTCAACCAAGAAAAGTCCCTACAGCAAGGGATTCCAACAGTTCAATTTCTTTCTGAAAGCCTAAACCTAACTCCAAGTTATTTAAGTGATCTGCTGCGTTCCTTGACAGGACAAAATGCACAGCAGCACATACATAACAAACTTATTGAAAAAGCAAAAGAGCTAATTACGACAAGCCCTTTATCGGTCAGTGAAATAGCTTACCGTCTTGGGTTTGAACATCCACAATCGTTCAATAAATTATTTAAGAGCAAAACCAGCTTGTCTCCGCTGCAATTCAAAAGTACGTTCAACTAAAATTCAGGGTTTATGCAGTACAAGCACAGAAACGCATGCTTTATAGGGGATATTGCACACCTGTAACTTCTTCGGCCAGCGCCCAAAGTTGTTTGGCTACAAACGGATCAAGTGCGTTTTCTTTTACGGTCGCCAAGCAGGGATAACCTCTGTATCCGCCCATGTCAGGTTCGTACAGATTACCGCCACGTGCATCATCGGAGACAGCTGCGAACAATGATGGCAAAGCTCCCTGCCATGGCTCCATAAATTCCCCGATTCGTTCGACTCCAGTGGCTATTTCCTCATCGCTCATGTGTCGTACCAATTCTGTTTTATTAGCCCCTGGCTGTACAGCAATCGACAACACCTGATCTCCTTTTACTTTGATCCTGCGATCAAGCTCAATCGCCATCAACATATCGGCCAGCTTGCTCTGACGATACTCCCGCATAGGATCATAGCTATGTTCTGACTTTAGGTTGTCAAAATCTATTATGGCCCCCTGATAGCCCATGCTGCTGACAGTGATTATCCGCGCAAGCGAGGTGGTCCTAAGTATTGAATAAAGGCGTCCTGTAAGGGCAAAATGTCCTAAAAAGTTTATGCCAAACTGCTGTTCGTATCCATCAACTGTTTTCGGCTCAAAGGGAGCGTTGACACCGGTGTTCGCTACACCGGCATTATTGATAAGCACATTCAATTGTTTGTGGCGCAGCGAAAATTCATCTGCAAATCTTTGTACAGACTTTAAATCACCAAGATCCAGACAAGCTGTTTCCAAAGAGCCTTTACCATTATGAACCGCCATTTTATTTTTAGCAGCTTCGGCTTTATCCACATCTCTGCACGCCAGCACGACATGAGCACCGGCATTATACAAAGCGAATGCGGTTTCATAGCCAATACCGGTATGGGCACCTGTTATAATAACTATCTTACCGGTTTGGTTTGGAATGTTCCTCGTTGTCCACATGGCACTGCTTCAAAAAGCACTAGTTTTAGGCACAAATTTTAAAACTACGAAAGATGTACACCCCGGAGGTGGGAAAGGGGAATGTATTCAAAAGGCGGAGAGAGAGGGATTCGAACCCTCGATACCCTTGCGAGTATACAAACTTTCCAGGCTTGCTCCTTCAACCACTCGGACACCTCTCCAAAAAGATTGCAAATCTAAAAGAAATAACCATTGAACCACAAGAATGAATAAGGCAAGGCTCGAAGCGTTTTCGGATGGGGTCTTCTCAATCTCAATCACCCTCTTGGTACTGGATATTAAGGTTCCAAACTTTGACTCTTTAGGCAATGAACAGCTCAACAGGGCCCTTGTGCAGGCACTTCCTAATATCCTGACCTTTGTCTTTACCTTTTTGGTCGTTGGGATATTCTGGGTAGCGCATCACCGCATTTTCACCTTCGTCAAAGCCGTGGACTCCTCACTACTATGGATCAACATTTTCTACCTGATGCTAGCTGCGATAATCCCCTTTCCCGCTTCAATTCTTGCCAAACATCCCTTCCTGCCAACTGCAATAAGACTGTATACCGGGACGCTACTTGTTTTTGGATTAATGCACTTTGTCTTCTTATACTACATCAAGAGACAGCCGCAGCTTACAGCGATTACGATCACCGCTCCCCTCTTCAAAGCCTCGTTATACGTCGCCGCCTTTGGTCCCGCGTGTTATCTGCTGGCGGCGCTGTTCAGTTTCATCAGCGTAACTATCAGTTTTGGCTTTGTGCTCTTGCCACTGATCTTCTATATTTTCTTTGCAGGAAGGGTCTTGCCGCTTGTGAGTCCTAGTGCAAGCGGTCAGGGTGGTCGGAGAACTTCATCGTAGGTAAATCAAATTAACGTAAGTTCTCCTCTAATGGGAGTTTCAACAAGGGTGCCTACGGTGTCCTTATTATAATTGTGCCCGAGGAGGAACATGAGTTTGGTAACGGCAGCTTCAAAAGTCATGTCATAGCCCGAAATGACACCCATGCTTTTAAGTGAGCTGCTTGTTTCATACCGGCCCATGTCAACCGTTCCGCCTTCACACTGAGAAATATCCACGATAATGACGCCCCGCCCAATGGCTCTCTCAAGGGCTTGAAGAAACCAGGTATCGGTCGTCGTGTTTCCACTTCCGAACGTCTCCATGATCACCGCCCTTATGCCCGGCGTCCCCAAGATAGATTCAACGGTATTCGCTGAAATACCGGGGAAAATCTTGAGGACATTGATGTTCGTGTCCAAAGTCTCGTGAACTCTAAAATCCCCCTCGGGAATCGGTAAAATGCGCTGTTCATTGAACGTAAGAGCGACTCCAGCTTCAGCAAGCACCTGATAGTTGGGCGAATGGAAGGCTTCAAATTTTTGGCTGTTGTATTTCCGCGCCCGATTTCCCCTGAATAACTGATAGTCAAAATAGATGGTCACTTCGGGCACCAGACTTTTATCGTGGAAACGTGTTGCCGCTATTTCAAGCGCGGTGATGAGATTCTCCTTCGCATCGGTACGTATCTCGCCAATCGGTAACTGGGAGCCAGTGAAAACGACCGGCTTCGCAAGGTTTTTCAACAAGAACGAAAGCATTGAGGCCGAAAAGGCCATCGTATCTGTGCCATGAAGAACTACAAAACCATCTTGACTGGCGTAATTGTCCCGGATGAGCGCTGCCAGTGACAGCCATATTTCGGGATTCATGTTTGATGAATCGATTATAGGATCAAATGAATGGATAGTGAGCCTAAAGTCCAGACGCTGGATTTCGGGGACTCTCTCGAGGACCTGAGCGAAATGGAGCGGTTTTAGGGTTCCCGACTGGGGATCATGCATCATTCCGATCGTTCCACCGGTATAGATCACCATTATTCGGGTCATATCGTCTTACAGACTGGAAAAGGATTGTTAGCGGCCAAATATAGCAACCGAATTTTCGGTTGTAATACGGGCAACCTCATCAAGGGGAATCCCTTTTATTTCGGCGAGTTTGGTGGCTATATAAATAATATTGGCCGGCTCGTTTGGTTTTCCACGCCTGGGAACCGGGCTCAAATAAGGGGCATCTGTTTCAAGTACGATTGAACTAAGCGGGATTTCTTTCACAACTTCGGGGAGCTGGGAATTTTTATAGGTAAGAACGCCACCTATACCCAAGTAGAAGCCCATGTTAATAGCTGTTTGCGCTTCTTCAAGACTACCCGTAAAACAATGAAATATGCCCCGAAGATGTAGGGTAATCATAAGTTCACGCATAAGTGCGGTTAGCTCCAGAAAAGCGTTGCGGCAATGGATCACTAACGGAAGATCAAGTTCCAAAGCCAGCCTGGCCTGGAAGGTAAAGGCGGCGATCTGCTGCTCTTTAAAACTAGTATCGTGAAAAAGATCCATACCTGCCTCTCCAATAGCAACTAGCCGGTGGTCCTTTGACGCTAATCGTGCATGGGAGGCTATACGATCGAGCTGCTCTTCGAAGTCCCCGGCAACATGGACAGGGTGCAGCCCCAGCATTGGAAAACATGTGTTTGGAAATTTAATCCCAAGGTTGAGGACATCGTCTATCGTAAAGGCGTCAATATTTGGAATAAAAAGGCGGGTGACGTTTTTGTCTCCTGCCCGCCGTATAAGGTCCTGTGGTGAATACTCTAGCTCCGTTGAATTAAGATGAGTATGCGTATCAGTGAGAACCACGAAACAGTCTTATTTCCCCCCGGAACCGGAACCTCCCCGCTGTGGCGGCGTGGGCGGTATTTGCGGGGTTTTGATAGGCAAGCCTTTTCCTTTTTTCACATCGACAAGCTCGACATCAAACACGAGCGTAGAGTAAGGTGGAATTATTCCCTGATCCATTTCCTTATAAGCCAAACGACTCGGGATAATGAGTGTAGCTTTAGTGCCCTTATGAGCAGTAAGGAAGTAAGAATCCCAGCCCTCGATAACCGCACGCTGACCTACCGGATATTTAAATGGGCCATAACCACCTTGCATTTTGCGCTGTGGCTGAAAAAGTTTATTCGCTTTGGCGACACCTTCATCGTTGGTGTCAAAGATCTTACCGTTAAGGGTGTGGCCCGTGTAATTAACAAATAACGTGTCCCCTGGTTTAGGAATTTCACCGGTGCCTACTGACTTAGTGACATAAAGGACACCTTCTTTTGTGCTGTCTGGTTTGAAATGGTTATCGAAAAGATACTTTTCAATCGCCGCAGGTTCAAGTTTGCGCAGGCGCCCTTTTTCAACATCGGCCTGGGCCCGCTTATCCTGCATTTCTTTGTCAAACTGCTGCTGGTTCATAACCTTTAAGATCTTAATTACAAAGAAGACATAACTTTTCGGCTTGATGAAAGGGGGTCGCATGGCGCCTTTGCGGGCATCAAATAAAGAATCAGAAAGCACTTTGACCGTAGCGCTGTCCTTCTCACTAAGCATAGGAAACACGTCCATGAGATCGCCAATTGAACGGCTTTTCTCAACCTTGAACATTGCAGGCTTCTTTGTAATGAACGTACTGGTTAAGACCGAATCTTTATCGGTCATAACCTTAAAATTCATTTCGACAAAATCCCCTAGTTTGATCTGTTTTGTATTTCCTTTATTGTGGATCTTGTAGAGTATCCCACTTTTGGTTTTCTCAAAACCGGTGTTTGAACAGGCTACAAGCCCAAGGAGTGTACACCCAAGCACTAGCGGAGTAATCTTAAATAACTTTAAAATAATTTGCCTCATGAAGATAATGTTACAGAAAATCAATTTGGCCGCTAAATAACCAATAATTGCTCGTATTCGGTGAGCACCTGTTTAAATTTATTTAGGGTCTCCTCAAGAGAAAGCGATGATTCACCTCCAGCCGCATTTGTATGTCCACCTCCCGAAAAGTGTTCGGCTGCGAACTTATTGCAGGGGAAATCGCCTTTTGAACGAAAGCTTAGTTTCACCTTGCCGGGTCGCTCGATGAGCAGAACGGCCAGTTTAATGCTATCAATTCCAAGCGCGTAATTAACGATTCCTTCGGTATCGCCAGTCTCAAGATCATATCGGTCAAATTCGGCCATTGATATAGCAAAGTAGGCGGTACTTAATGCTTTAAGCAAGACCAGCTTGTCCTTAAGGCAGTATCCGAGAAATCGCAACCGGTTCTCACTCTGCTGGTCATAAATGCGGTCGTGGACGAAAACGTTATCAGCTCCAGCATCAAGCAAATTAGCGACAATGCGGTGAACCTTTGCAGTGGTTCGGGGGAATCTAAAGGAACCGGTATCGGTCAGGATGCCGGTATAGAGGCAAGTCGCGATGTTCTTCTCAATAAGGGCTGTCCAATTCAATTCACAGGCAAGCGAAAACACAAGTTCGCAAGTTGAGCTGGCATTTGGATCCCATAACGCGAAATCTTCAAACCCCTGCGGGTCCTGGTGATGATCGATCATGACCTTGAACCCTGTTGCCGCCTGGATGAGTATACCAAGGTCGCCTATCCGTTTCAAGTGATTGAAATCAAGACAACAAATGATGTTCGCTTGTTCAACCAGTGTGGCCGACCTTGTTTGTTCCTCACCATAGATCAAGATCTTATCCCTTCCCGGCATCCAGTCAAAATTCATTGGAAAATCAGTGGGAGAGATGAAATGAACGGTATGACCTAGCGCTAGCAGCAAGTAGTAAAGTCCGAGGGAAGAACCAAGGGCATCACCGTCTGGCTTGAGATGTGTCGTGATGACAACATTCGATGGCCGGGTGATGACTTTTGAAAAACCGTTAAGATCCATTTTGTTGCTTGAAGGCTATTGAACCTTACTAGTTATAAATGTGTAATCCATCACCAGCGCTTCAAGAAACTCGATGCCGCTGTACTGGGATCCATGGAGGTCCAAGATCTCACGCATCTTTGCGCTCGACTGCTCAACAATGAGCAGAAAAGGATCTCTGCTTGCTTTAGCGGTTTTGATGACCTCTTTGAGCACCACAACGTCGGCGTCAGTGAGTTTGGTCACTTGCAAGAACACAGGTTTATAATCTTCGGCGAAATTGGTGCTTGTTGGGCGCTGCGCTTTGTTTCGCGGAACCAGGCTCACCACCGTCGTACCGGCGACAAGGTCACCTAAACGCTGGTTTCGCTCGGTCACCGCGATCATAATAAGCCCGATGTAGGAGACATAATCTACCAGGAGAAACATCCAGCGAAGAAGATACTGGCCAATGGTTACCGGTGTGGCCTTGAGACTCATTACTTTGATCTTCATTGCCCGCTTTCCTAAAGTTTGGCCGTTCATGAATACTTCGGACAGGAGGGTGTACAGCAATACCGGCAGCATGCTGATTATGATTAGTACCACGTAGGAATCCGCGTAGAAAGACGCGGTTGTATGGCGAGGGAAGAGAGCGATTATGGTGACGATCACGATCAAGTAGGCGAAGCAAATCCCCCAATCGATCAAGCGGGCTAATATGCGGTAACCAACACCCGCATATTCATATTCAAGATTGATATACTGGAAGGTTTCTACTTTGAGTGTATCCATTTTAGCAAGACAGGCTTAGAGCACTCGTCATATTTCTCAAAGGTTTAAACGCAAATTACAATTATCAAGTATTAATTTAGACTATCCATCCCACTATGCGAGAATCGGTTTTCGTTAGTCAGAACCACGAAAAATGGAAAGGCTATGAATCAAATCAAACACTAGATCCAGACAGCATTGCGGCGAGTTTTATCGAGTTGAGCAACGACTTAAGCTTTGCGAAAACGTTCTACCCAAGGTCTAGAATAATTCCCTACCTGAACGAACTTACGGGTAGGTTCTACCAGCGCATTTACCGGAACAAGAAGGAAAGAAAGTCTAGGTTTATAACCTTTTGGAAAATTGAATTACCCGAAACTATGTACGCATCCCGAAGACAGCTGCTGTACGCCTTTCTTTTCTTTATTGTGTTTTGCTTCATCGGTGCGCTTTCGGCCGCCAACGACCCAACATTTATCAACCTTGTCCTGGGAAACGATTATGTGAACACGACCAATGAAAACATTGCGAAGGGCGATCCTTTTCATGTCTACAAAAGCGAAGGATCACTGGTCATGTTTTTGGGGATAGCCCTTAATAATATCACCGTCTCGTTCATGACGTTCGTTAAAGGCATTTTCTTTACGGTCGGCAGCGTATGGTCGATTTTCGAGAACGGATTAATGCTTGGCTCGTTCCAGTATTTCTTTTTCTCAAAGGGGCTTGGCTGGTCGTCCGTTTTAGTGATCTGGATACATGGGACGCTTGAGATAGCGGCCCTTGTTGTTTCGGGTTGCGCAGGAATAACCCTAGGCAATAGCCTGCTTTTTCCGGGGACGTATACAAGGCTCGAATCGCTCCGAATGGGGGCCTCAAAGGGTCTCAAGATGATCATAGGGCTTGTACCCATCTTTATCACCGCTGCTTTTTTGGAAAGTTTCGTCACCAGGCACGACCATATGCCCAGGCCAGTAAGCATTTCCATTCTTGCGTTTTCTTTGCTCTTCATACTCTGGTATTTTGTTTTTTATCCGGCTCAGCTTCATCGACGAAAGTCCTTTTAATGGAAAAAAACCGAATAATTGAACTGCAGAAAACACGCTCCCTTGGTGAGCTAATCAGTGACAGTTTCATCTTTCTACGCATTCATGCCCGCGCGCTTATAGGCCCTTACCTTGTGGTTACACTACCGCTGGCTTTTCTCGCGGTCTTTCCGATCATCTCTTACTCACGTGCCATTACGGGAGGGGGCCTGTTCAATCCCGCTCCGACTTACGGATTTCCATTTCACTTTACTGCTGAAGTTTTTGGCAGCCTTTTCCTGATGAGTGCTGTATTTTCGCTAAGCTTCGTCGCGGGCATGTCTTCGCTTCTTGGTTACGTGGACTTGCTTAAAGCAACAGACGGTTCGCTTCCCTCATTTTCCGAGACCCTCACAGCCTTTGGAAAATATTTTCCAAAAATGCTGCTAAACAGCATTCCGGTTTTCCTGCTCCTAATTCTTTTAACCTGTCTCCTTATAATCCCGGGAATCTGGTTTAGTATAATCTCGTTCATTTTCTATCCGGTCCTGGTGCTTGAGGGCCTGTCCTTATCGGCGGGAATCGCACGAAGCAGGTACCTCGTTAAGGATTACTGGTGGCAAACATTTTTAATCATCATCATAGCCTCGTTTATGGTCGGCATCATTACCGGCTTTGTGCTCATAACCTTCATACCCGCGCTATTGAGGGTAGTTCTTCAACTCTACATATTCGTGGCGGTATTGCTTCAGTATTATAATCTGAAAGAGCTTAAAGAGGGGGGCTCATTGACAGATCGTATAGCGGGTCTCGGTCAAAGGTCTGGCGACGTTATTCAGCCCCGCCGTAAGGAGGAATTTTGATCAAGCCTCATTTTATTAAAGCCCTGCAGAGCACGTTTAAGGACTCTTTGGGGCGTTTGAATACCGCCTTTAAGCCATTTCCTGACCTTAATTCATACAGTAAGGATCCGGCGTTCAATTATATTGAAAAGCCACCTGAGACAAGTCTGCTAGACCGGTTCTTATCCTGGTTGTTCAGTTTGTTCAACCACGGGGTAAGCAAGGTGACCACAAGTATGCTCACCTACCGCATCATCCAGGGAATTTGTGTTTTGGCGGTGCTTTTTGTCCTTTACAAGATATTAAGCCTGAAAAAGCTAGGCCTGTTTCGAAAAAATAACAAGTCTGGCGAGAACGTTTTCTCCGGTGACGAAAAAGATTTTAGGCAAGCCGATTTTAAGCGGGGAATCCGGGAGGCGATTGCAGCTCATGATTATCGAAACGCTGTTCGTTTGTGGTATCTTCAAACGCTGCGCGATCTTAGCGACCGCCGCATTATTAACTGGAGCCTTGAAAAAACAAACATGGCTTACCTTGAAGAAATGCGAAGCAACCCACATTTTAGTACGTTTTCCCGATTAACCTATGCGTTTGAGTACACGTTTTATGGGAAATTCGACATTCCCGAAGATACCTATAATGGTATTGAACAAGACTTTGAAAGCTTCGCGGTTGCGGTAACTTCCAAGGAAAGAAACGCATGAAAGGAACGATCACGTACCTCCTTATCTTGGGTATCGCGGTAGGATTCTATTTTCTGAGCGTTCGAACGCATCCCAGGCAAGTTGACTGGACGGTAACCTTGAGTGCAAAGGACAAAATTCCTTTTGGCGCCTACATCCTGCGACGCGAACTACCCGGGCTCTTTCCAGGGGCGAAAGTCGAAGACACCCACTTGCCTATTTATAACACTGTGGGCCATGACACAGGAAGCAGGTCTCTTTATATATATGTCGGTACGATGCTAAGCATTACCAAAACAGATTTTGATGCCCTGCTAGGCTTTATAAAGCGGGGAAACGATGTGTTTTTCGCGGCGGCATACTTGCCCGACGCCTTGCAAGACCGGTTTAATTTGCAGGTTCAGTTTTTGGATTCCTTAAAAAGTGACCAAGTTTCGGCAGCATTTTATTCCCCGGCGCAGGGTAAAGCCTTTACTTCTGACAAACAGATCTTCAGTGCGTACTTTAACCGCTATGACAAGAAGCAAGTAGAAATCCTGGGCTATAGCTCAGGCCAAAAGATCAACTTTTTGCGTTTCAAAGTCGGTAAGGGCTATTTGTACGTTCATTCCTGCCCCAAGATCTTTAGCAATTATTTCCTGCTACAGCGGGGAAACAGTGAATATATGCCCCGGGCTTTTGCGACAATATCTGCTCCTAAGCGCATTTACTGGGATGAGTACGACCATGGTGACAATCCCGAAAAGCGCTCGGTATTGAGCTTCATATTATCCGATATAAGCCTTAAGACGGCCTATGCAGGCACTGTTTGCCTGCTCATCTTGTTTGTGTTGTTTGAAATCAAGCGCCGCGAACGATTCATCCCCGTAATTGAGCCACTACAAAACCAAACGCTGGCCTTTGTCGAAACCGTTAGCCTTCTGTATTTCAACCAAAAGAATAATCGGGATATCGCTCAAAAGATCGGTGGCCAGGTGATCGAATTTATCCAAAGGAATTACTTTATTAGCACGATTGAAAGAGGTGAAGAGTTTATTGCCCTTTTAGCGTCGAAGTCGGGACTTTCAAAAGACTTCCTTTATGCTCTTTTAGCGCAAATCGCCGAAATCCAAGATCAAGCGGGAGTCCTCACCGATTCAGATCTCCTAAATTTTAACGGACAGATCGAAAAATTCTATTCACAGGCAAAAACATAAACTCAGAGGTTAATGGAAGGATTGCAGGAAACACCCATTTTTAGCCAGCGAACAGACTTTGATCAGCTGCATAAGAGTATCGAAGCGGTTAGCCGCCAGATCTATAAAGTGATAGCCGGTCAGCATGAGTCTGTCGACCTTCTGATGACCGCGCTTCTAAGCGGCGGCCATGTGTTAATTGAGGGAGTACCGGGAATAGCCAAAACACTCACCGCAAAACTTCTTGCACGTTCGCTCTCAATTCCGTTTTCACGTATCCAGTTTACCCCAGACCTCATGCCGAGCGATGTGCTGGGAACCTCGGTTTTTAAAGCAGGAAGTGGAGAATTCGAATTTCGCCGCGGACCCGTTTTCTCAAACATCATTCTTATCGATGAAATAAACAGGGCCCCCGCGAAAACCCAGGCCGCTTTGTTTGAGGTCATGGAAGAGCGTCAGGTGACCATTGATGGCCACACCTATCACATGGATGAACCTTTTATGGTCATGGCGACCCAAAACCCGATCGAGCAGGAAGGAACGTACCGATTGCCCGAGGCGCAGCTAGACCGTTTTCTGTTCAAGATCGTTGTTAAGTATCCTAAACTGGATGATGAGATCGAGATTGTTAATCGCCATCATACCAGGCTATCAGATGACTTCGTGGGCCTCGTCGAACCTGTTCTAAACGCGGGGGCTATCATGGCCCTTCGGGAACAAACGCGGCGAATCCAAATTGAGGAATCGCTCATCAGGTTTATAGCCCGCATCACGATGGCTACCCGGGAGCACGCTGGAATCTACTTGGGGGCTTCACCCAGGGCTTCGATAAGTATGCTCAATGCGTCAAAAGCGTGGAGCGCGATGAAGGGCAGAGACTTTGTGACCCCTGATGATGTCTTATTTTTAGCCCCGCATATTCTCAGACACCGGCTTATCCTTAGTCCTGAGAAAGAAATGGAAGGAACAGGAACCGACCAAATTATCAAGGAGATCCTTCAGGGTATAGAAGTGCCGCGATAAGGCCCAGGCATGTTCAAAAAATACGTCCTTTCACTTTATCTAAGTACCCTGTTCTATGGGATATTCATAGCGATCAACCTGCTTGCAGTCCTGACGTTCTTTATCCCCATACTAAGGCCGGCTCCTTTTCTGTTTTACTTCATTTTCGCTTTCCTCTTTACCTTCGATTACCTCGCGCTTTACAGCCGGGACGGGATCACTGCTACACGGCAGGTGCCTGAGCGCCTCAGCAATGGCGACGATAACACCATTGTATTACGGATTAACAATACATACGCCTTTTCCGCTCACCTTACGCTCATCGATGAAGTACCCGTGCAGCTCCAGAATCGCAGCTTTTCCCTTCTAAAGACCGTTGAACCGGCCGCCGAAAAGGAGATACAATACACCATAAGACCTTTGAAGCGGGGGGACTACGAATTCGGAACGCTCAACATTTACACCCGCGGGCCCCTAAGACTCATTAGCAGGCGTTTTTGGGGAGCAGCTGGGAAAGTAAGTTCCTGTTTTTCCTTCCTTTCTTCAAATGAGGCAATACAGTCTTATGGCGGTCTCACAGTATTCATCGCGTTACGGGATACGCAAAATAAGGCGTGTGGGACACTCCCGCGAGTACGATGAGATCCATGAATATGTCCAGGGGGACGATGTGCGAACGATAAATTGGAAGGCTTCGGCCCGTAAGGGTAATCTGATGGTTAATCATTATAACGACGAGAAGGCCCAGCAGATCTATTGTGTAATCGATAAAGGCCGGGCGATGAAGACTCCGGTAAACGGCTTGAGCCTGCTCGATTATGCGATCAATGCGAGCCTTGTCCTGGCAAGCATCGCGCTTCAAAACAAAGATCGCGCCGGCCTTGTCACCTACTCGGACGTTATGGGAACTTTTCTTCCCGCTGACGCGAAGCCCCGGCAGCTTGATATGATCTCCGACCTGTTGCACAATGAAAAGTCACGTTTTCTCGAGAGCTCGGCAGAGCTGCTATACGCTTACACTAGGCGTAGGATCACACAGCGAAGTCTCATCGTCCTATTCACCCATTTTGACTCGGTAACAGCCCTTGTGCGCGAGTTGCCTTATCTAAAAAAGATCAACACGTATCACCTTTTGCTGGTGGTCTTTTTCCAGGATACCGAATTAAAACAGATCCTGGAAAAACCCGCGCCCGATTTACTCTCGATCTATACCCGAACGATCGCCGGCAAGTTCGCTTTGGAGAAGCGGCTTATTTTAAGTGAGTTACGTCAGGCAGGAATACTTGGACTTCTGACTAAACCGGCTACTCTTACCTTGAACGCCTTGAATAAATATCTTGAGATCAAGCAGCGCAACCTCATCTGAAGCTTACATTTGGCGCTTTTACAGCTTATGAACACAAACCACACTTTTACCATGATCAAGCCCGATGCAGCCAGCGCGGGCAACGCAGGAGCAATTCTACAGGATATTACCGCTGCCGGCTTTAAAGTCATTGCTTGTAAGTACACCCGGCTTACTCCAGGGCTGGCCAGCGTATTCTATGAGGTTCATAAAGACCGCCCCTTTTATTCAAGCCTGGTTTCCTTTATGTCTTCAAGCCCTATCTTTGCCGCCATTCTTGAAAAAGACAACGCTGTCGCCGATTTCAGAAAACTTATTGGAGCGACCGATCCCTCAAAGGCCGAGCCCGGGACGATTCGTAAAAAGTACGCCCGCTCTATTGAGGAGAACGCCGTTCATGGTTCAGATTCCAATGAAAATGCTGAAATTGAAGGAAACTTCTTTTTTTCGGCCTTTGAACGCTTTTAAAGAAATATTACCTCGCTTAGGACCACCTCTTCCATATTTTCATTCACGAGGTCAATGATCCGCTGTTTACCCTGGATCAGCTCCTGCTTTAAAGGAGCACTGCTCAGGCGTAAATAAAGCTTTTTGTTGGAGACATAGATCTCACTGGTTCGGCTTGCGATCATTCGGCCAACAAGCTCTTCCCACCTGACGGCCACCATGTTCTCCAGATACTTGTCTTTGAGCCTTAAACTCTCCAGACTCAGCGTTATGGCCTCTTTTAATGTCTTTTCACCAGAGTTTCGTCCCATTATGGTCATTGTATCGGATGTGAGTCAATGGCATTAATCGTACCACTTACAACGCTAAAGAGGGTAACGGGAAAGGGTATGCCTTTGAATATTCTTTCAACCCGTTCGAGATGCGCGTCGGTAAGGATGATTTGCCCAAAATCATCTCTCACGACCATTTGCATGAGCCGGTTGATGCGCTTTTCGTCGAGCTTGTCAAAGATGTCATCCAGCAAAAGGATTGGCTTAAGCCCGCTCTGTGAATAAAGATAGCTGTAATGGGCCAGCTTTAAGGCGATGAGGAAAGACTTCTGCTGCCCCTGAGAGCCGTGTTTCTTTAGTGCCTGGCCGCCGATCTTGAGTTCCAGGTCGTCCTTATGGATCCCAAAATTCGTTCGTTCGGTTATAATATCCCTCTCAAGTACCTGTTCGAGCCCTCTTTCGTAGGAAGTCTCTACAAGCTGGCTCGTGTAAGTCAAGCTTACGGCTTCGGACTCGGTCGATATCCACGCATAGTCCCTAGAAAACAACTGGCTAAAAGCGGTCATGAAAGCACGGCGTTCGCAGAAGATATAGTTCCCCGACTTTGCTAGGGATGAGGAATAGATGTCCAGGAGTGTAGGGTCTGGCACTGCTCCCCGGGCTCCTTTAAGCATGGCGTTACGACTTTGAAGCGCCTTGTTGTAGTTAATGAGTTCTTCCAGGTAATGATGATTGGTCTGAGATAAAGCGTTATCCATAAATTTTCGCCTTTCTTCACTGCCCCCTAAAATGAGACTGATGTCATTTGGAGAGATCATAACAAGGGGAAATAATCCAATGTGATCTGCCAACCGTGTATAGTCTTTCTTATTTCGTCTGAATATCTTTTTCTGACTGCGTCTGTAGCTGCAGGAGATCAACTCAGAGGTTCCAAGTCTTTCGAATGTTCCCTGCACCATGAAAAATTCGGTATTCTCCCTGACCTGCTGGTTATCGACTGGATTAAAGTAACTTTTGCACAAAGCAAGATAATGGATTGCGTCAAGAAGATTGGTTTTTCCCGCCCCATTATCACCTGTAAGACAATTGACATCTCGCGAGAACCGAAGCTGCGATTCCTCATAGTTTCGAAAGTTTATAAGAGAAATGTCTTGTAGAAACATGGAAGTGCCCAAGATACCGAAAAGAACTACCTTTGCGTTCCGGTTGAAAATACGCACTCATGAGTAAAATAAAAGAAGTGATCATTCCTAGGTTCGAATCCAACGGCATGCAAAAGGTTTGGGAAAACCGTTACCGGAATACCGAGGATTTCGTACGCAAAAACTTGAAAATATTGGCTTACGGCGCGGGAGCCGTAGTGTTCTTTATCGCGCTGTACTTCGCCTACCTCAATTTCTACCTGGCTCCGAGAGAAACTGAGGCGAAAGATCAAATGTTCAGGGCGCAAAGCTACTTCGAAGTTGATTCACTCGATCGGGCGATTAAAGGCGATGGCAGTAATCCGGGATTCGAGGGCATTATCTCAGAGTATTCAGGAACCGAATCGGCAAACCTTGCTTACTTTTATCTTGGCTCTGCCTACCTTCGAAAAGGTCAGTATCAAAAAGCCATTGACGCTCTGGGGTCATATCATGCCGAGGATGACATTAGCGGTAGTGAAGCACTTGGGATGACCGGCGATGCCTACTCTGAACTTAACAACTACGACCAGGCTTCCAGGTACTACGAAAAAGCGGTTAACGACAAGCCTAATGCCTTTACCTCGGCGATGTATCTTTTGAAAGAAGGTCTGGTCTATGAGCAGCTCAAAAATTACCCCAGGGCGCTTGAACTCTACAAACGTGTTCGCAGCGAGTACAGTCAGAGCCAGCAAGCACGGGATATCGAAAAATTCATCTCTCGTGTTGAGCAGCATTAGCCACTGATCAATGGCCACTAAAGACTCAACAGCATTCCCCAAGCCTGTAGGGGAAGTAAAGGACGCGCCAAGTTTTAGAATTGCGATCGTTAAGGCCGAATGGAACTCGAGCATAACCAACGCAATGGAAACGGCGGCCCTTGAAGAACTCCAAAAAGCGGGTGTCCCTTTGCAGGGAATCCTTCGGTCGACAGTTCCGGGTAGTTTTGAACTTACATCGGGCGCACAAATGATGCTAGAAAATACACGAGCTGAAGCCGTTATTTGCCTGGGTTGTGTTATACAGGGCGAAACAAGGCATTTCGATTTTATTTGTCAGGCAGTGGCCGGCGGTCTGACTGAGCTGGGAATTAAGTATAAAAAAACCGTGATCTTTGGTGTTCTAACTACAAATGATTTAGAGCAGGCCCTCTCACGGGCGGGCGGCAAACTTGGCAATAAGGGTACCGAAGCAGCTGCAGCCGCATTGAAGATGGTCTCACTCCAACGCTCTTTCTTCCAAACCAAACGGGATATTGTTGGTTTTAATCGAAGTAATTCAACAGAACAGGCTTCAAAAGAGGATTGACGATCTGATACGTCCTTGTTTGATTTGTAACAAACATGGCTGCTTTGGCGTTAAAATACTCAGTTCATCGTATTACCCAACAAAAAATGAAAAAAATTGTAATTACTTTCCTTGTTCTTTTTGTTGGCGCTTCGGTAATTGAATCATGTTCCAGTCAAAAAAATTGCCCGGCTTACAGTAGTGTTAGGCAAGTGAGAAGAAAGTAAACCGAGTAGACTGAATCATTTGTTGAGTATTTTTACCTTATGTTAAATTGGATTTCACTGACCGAAGAAGGTCAGCTTGATGTAATAGCAAAAAGCAAAGGTCCTTACATGATCTTTAAACACAGCACGTCGTGCTCTGTAAGCAAAATGGTCAAAAGGAATTTTGAAAGCGATTCGGACCTCCTGCCTCAAGCTATACCGGTATATTATCTTGACCTTATACGTTACCGCAGCCTGTCAAACCGAATTTCAAAAGACTTTGGCGTGCGTCATGAATCGCCCCAGTTGTTGCTCATCGAAAACGGCACTTGTGAATACTCGGCTTCTCACGACTCAATAGACGCCGCAGATGTCGCTTCCCGGCTAGTCTGATCCTTCGATAATTAGCACTAAAAATTTTTAATAATTAAAGACTAGCGTCTTTTTGAGGTCGGGATGGAGGCTTTGATGAACAGGGCAGGTGCGGGCGCTTCGCTCTATGAGTGCTTTCTGCTTGTCGGTATAGCCTGCTCCGCTTGGAAAAGTGAACTCAATCTTAATTTCCTGAACCCGTCTCGGATTTTCGGCCATGATCTTTGTAGTTTCTATCTCGGTTCCATCGATGCTGAAACCATGTTCACGGGCTGCAATACCGATGATCGTAAGCATACAGCTTCCTAACGATGCCGAAAGCAGATCTGTCGGAGAAAAAGCTTCCCCCTTGCCCTTATTATCGAGCGGCGCGTCTGTAACCAAGGTCGCTCCAGACTGGAGATGTTTTGCCTCAGTTCTGAGTTCGCCAGAGTAACTGCTGTGTATTGTTGCCATTTTTTATCCTTCTACAAACCCAAAGTTACCAAACCTGTTTAAAATATGATTTTAATATATTTGGTGAGTGATGATTGAGTTACCGGTAGTACAAGCGCGTCAGGAAGGGAATTCAGATCCAACGGCAAGAGTGCGCAAACCCGACTGGTTAAGAGTCAAACTCCCTACCGGGTCAGAATACGCTCAGGTACGAAATCTTGTCGATGCCCACAAGCTTCATACGATCTGCGAAAGTGGGAATTGTCCCAATATGGGCGAGTGCTGGGGTGCCGGTACAGCGACTTTTATGATCCTCGGTAATATTTGCACCCGTTCCTGCTCGTTTTGCGCGGTTGCCACAGGCCGCCCGCATGCTGTTGACTGGGAAGAGGCAAACCGGGTTGCACTTTCAGTTTCTTTAATGAAAGTTAAGCACTGTGTCATTACCTCTGTTGATCGCGATGATCTAAAGGATGGGGGCTCGCTGCTTTGGGTCGAAACGATTAAAGCGGTTCGCCGGGAAAGTCCTCAAACAAGCATGGAAACACTTCTTCCAGATTTCCGAGGCGTCTGGGGAAATTTAGAGAGGGTGCTTGATGAAAAGCCCGAGGTTGTTTCGCATAATCTAGAGACTGTGCGAAGGTTAACCCGGGAGATACGCATCCAGGCTAAGTATGATCGGAGCCTTGAAGCATTAAGCCGCATACGTGCTGCCGGGCTGCGCACGAAATCTGGCATTATGCTTGGATTAGGTGAAACGATCGAAGAGGTTAAAGAAGCAATGGACGATCTTCTTGCGGCCGGGGTACAGATCCTCACTCTGGGACAATATCTGCAGCCAACCAAAAACCATCACAGCGTGATTGAATTTGTTCACCCCGAAATTTTTGCGCTACTTAAAGAAGAAGGTTTAAACAAAGGTTTTAGGTACGTCGAGAGCGGTCCAATGGTGCGGTCGTCCTATCATGCCGAGAAACACTTGTTTTAAATTCTCAGATACCAATAAAAAAAGTATAATCGATTAGATTTTGGCGTGGAATAAACTGGTTTTATCTGAGGAAGAGCTGATTGAGGCGCTCAGAGAACAAAAGAAGATCGGTTATGATGCGCTGTACACCATGTATTCAGCTGCGCTTTATGGTGTGATAAGCCGTATCGTGCTTGTTGACGAGGTTGCTGAAGATGTTTTACAAGACACATTTATACGCATCTGGAACAGTTTCCCATCCTATGACCCTTCTAAAGGCAGGTTATTTACCTGGATGATGAATCTTGCTCGAAATATCGCCATTGACAAAATAAGATCACGGGATTATAAAAACAGTGTAAAAAACCAGGATATTGATTTAAACGTAACTACTGTAGATGTCGCGAATAACACGACTTACAAGGCAGAGCACCTTGGAATTAAAGATTTGCTCACTAACCTTAAACCCGAACACAGGCAGATAGTCGACTACGTTTATTACAAGGGTTACACCCACTCTGAAGTATCAGATGAATTGGGTATACCGCTTGGAACGGTTAAGACAAGGCTCAGAAAGGGTATTAGTGAGTTGCGTAAATTTTTTAACTAGAGAACGTGGAAGTCAGGGAATTTATTGAGTCGGGCATTCTTGAGTTATATGTTCTGGATGAATTAAACACTCAGGAAAGGGCAAGTGTATTTGAAATGGCTCAAAGCCACGCCGAAGTGCGCGAGGAAATCAAGTCTATTGAAGCTTCTTTCCTACATCTTGCCGAAGCTGGAGCTGTTGAACCCCAACAAGTTCTGTATGAAAAAATCCAATCCCGTCTTTCATTTAGTGACAGCGCAAACCGGACGAACGTCTCGCCGGTAAAACCGCTAATACCGACCTACCCAGTGAAGTTTTACGCTTATGCCCTGGCTGCATGTTTCACGCTGTTGCTTTTAAGCGCAGTTGGTCTCTACACACTTTGGTCAGAACTTAACCTTACGCGTCAGCAATTAAACGAACTCACTACACAAAACCGGCTTTACGGCAGTCAGATAGCTTATCTCAAAAATGAGCAAAAGACATCTAGAAGCATCATTCATGATCCCGATTACAGAAAGCTGGCTTTGCTTGGCACCCCCTTGCATCCACAGCAGCGAGCTGTCGTCTTTTGGAATACTAAGCGTCACACGGTTCTTCTTGACGCGGCCGGTCTGGCAAATACAGACAAACGCCATTCATACCAACTTTGGGCAATCGTTAACGGCAAACCCGTAAGTGCTGGTGTCTTTGATGTTAAAGGAGATCTAAGCCCAATCTTGAAGCTTAACGATATCTCCACAGCTCAGGCTTTCGCAGTCACACTGGAACCGTTGGGCGGAAGCGAAAAACCGACGATGTCGGCAATGTATGTGATGGGTGCGATCTAATCAGGTGACTATACCCTTCTTCACCCAGGCTGCTCGACTTTCTGGATTTCAGACAGGCTGGGCTGTAGGTTGCATAAATCTTGGAGGTGTCGCCGGTGCGTTGCTTGCCGGCAAGCTGAGCGATTATCTTTTTTCGAATGTTTAGCGGAGTGGCTGTCGGGCGGCAGCGTTGGTGTGTCCCATTTATACCACTGAGATATCCCTTCGTTTTCTCGTGGACGCATGGGGGGTAAATTAAAAGAACTTCACCTCTGAAATGAGTTCTGCGGTTCTATGTTCGTTTTTTAAATTTGCACTGTTTACTTACTATAATTTGAATTCGAATTTTACACTCCAATGAGATAATATTAGACATGTGTCAGTTAATAGCTGGGTTGTAAACTCACCCTATAATGATACCAAACACCTAAAAAAGATAAACTGGAAGGTTTGTGGAAGTCAATACATCCCTTAGTGGAAACTATCGCTGAAAAGGAGTTTCTGAATACTATTCAAACTAAATTAAATCGACTATGAGAAAAATAATCAAGAGAATTTTAGTAGTAACTCTGTTGACTTTTGCCGTTACTATTACTGGAATAGAGCCAGTTAGCCGAGTCGGCTGGTATCACAAAACAAAGCATGAGCAGGCTTACCAAAGAACTAATAGACGATGGTTATTTAACCATGCTGCGTAATCCAAACGACTCACGGCAGAATATTTTGGCGTTATCAGAAAAGGGAAAAGAATTCATTGAATACCTGAACACAAGTCGGTTCGATCTAGAAGAAAGGTTATCCAAGGTCATTGGGATCGAAAGATTTGACCATTTGAACTTGTCCATTCAGGAGCTTTTGTCTTTTATGGAAACCAGGTTAAAAGATCTCTAATTTTGTAGAAATTACATATAAACTTCTTTCTGTTATCCTCGAATCCATTTTTGGATGAACTTCGAAGAAGAAGTAGATTCTTTTCAGCGGTTATTTTGCGCCGGTCAGTGAAGGTAAATTCACCAAGTAATATGATCGCCCTGGTAATTTACAAAACTCCCTATTTCGGCCAAGGATAACCTGTCTATTACATTCAGCATGGAAGATACCGATTGTGATGGTGAAAGGGCGGCATTGCTGCCGCCCATATCAGTTTTCACCCATCCTGGATCAATAGCCACAATTGATATATTATTCCTGCCAAGCTGACGGCTTAATCTTTTAACTCCCATGTTAAGAGCCGCCTTGCTCATCCCATAGCTAAGACCGAATGTTAGCCCTGAAGCCAATGCTATTGACCCGAGGTCAGAGGAAATGCAAACTATTTTAGAGAGTTCATCAGTTTCGCTTAAATGCTTTGAAAAGGCGTCAGCCAATGTTTGTTTATAAGCTTCAGAGAAAGGATTGATGTTAACCACTTTGTGTTTCAAGACTTCGGAAAAAATAGACGCCATCTCAGAGTGATTTAAAGCTTCATTACCTGTAATGTTATAAGCCTTGTTTTTGTGGCTTTCAGGATGTGTTAATACCGCTCGATAAACCTCTGCAACATCTTCCACAGAAATGTAAGATGTTTTTGTATCTCCAGTAGGCAGGTAAATTGAGCCGTCCCTGATACTTTGGGCGTCGATGTTAATGAAGTTCTCAAAAATGAAATTTGGTCTGACGATGGTATAATCAAGCCCAGACTGCTTTACAACCTGTTCTGCTTTGTAAAACGTTCCAGAGGGATCTCCGTCTGCAGCAAAAACTGTAGAAAGAACAATGTGCTTGACACCATGGTCTTTCGCCTTTTCAAGAAACGGCACGATTACTTCGTTGAACCTCCTGAAATTTGGTGGCGAGATTAGTAAAACTGTTGAAATCCCCTCCAAAGTTGCGTCAAAGGTTTCAGGCCTATCCCAATCAATAGTTGCAGCCGGTACAGAAGTCCCTAATTGTTTCGTAATGTTGGCGACGTCTTGGGCCGATGCAGCTTTGAACGGTATGTTTTTTCGATGAGTTTTTTGGCAGCGCGGCTTCCAAAGTTGCCAGTGGCACCAGTGAGAAGGATCATAATCTGAGTTTTAGAGTTAAATTATTTTTTAGTATCACAAAGAAACAAACAATGATTTACATTTGTAACTGTTACCAAATGGTAACTATAACGAATAAAGTAACCTTGAAGTAACTACTATGACAACATATGAAGAGGTGACAGACTGCCCGATCACGGCAACTTTGGAATTTATTGGCGGCAGGTGGAAAACCGTAATCCTTTACATCCTATCACACGGTACGCGAAGATTTGGCGAGCTTTCAGTTCGCATTCCTGCTGTATCCAGAAAAGTGCTCACTCAGCAATTGAAAGAATTGGCTGCTTGCGGTCTTATCAAGCGGGAAGAGTTCAAAGAACTTCCGCCAAGAGTGGAATATTCATTAACTGACCTTGGAAGAAGCCTGAACAAAGTCCTCCTGGAGATGGAAAACTGGGGGAATGATAAGGCTGTTGGCCTTTTAATCAAAAAACATTAATTTTCTCTGCCTCATCAAATTTGACCCTAACCCTGAAGTGTTGCATTAAACGGTTGTTCCAAAAATTGACATCCTGTTAAGAGTTATCATATCTCAGATAGTCTTAAAGAAAACACTTGGCGATCAAAGATCTTTTCCGTCACTAATCTCAATGCTGGCCGTAATCTCCACCCCAGAATCAGCCTGATCTATTCTTTTCAGAAGTTCACTCAGCTCGTTCTGAAGATCGATGATTCTTTTCTCTCGCATCTTGATATCTTCTTCATTGTGATGCACAGCACTCTGATGGATTTTTTCCTCCTGGAATTTAATCTTGGTCTGAACCATTTTAAATATCAGATCTCTTGCGTCTTTGCGGTCAAACCTGCCCTTAATTAACTTTAAGTTCATTGTTATATTATTGTCCCTGTCCAAGTGAGAATGCTTTTTTCCCATCGAAGGCATATAGATTTTCTGTTTTTATCACATCAAAGCCGCCAGAATGCAGCACGCTCAGCAGCTTTATAATGTCTTCTCCGTCGACAAACAAACCAGATCTCAGAAACCTGCAGCGCCAATGGTCTGTGCAAAAAGTTTCTTTAAACCCTTTAGGCCATACTTTTATACCACGGTTTGAAATCATATCGACTGAGAAAGCGGTAAAGGTCAGCTTTTGCAGGCTGTCACCAAGCAGCTCAGGATCCGACGGGCTCCAATGAAGAAAGACGTCAACACCAAGCAGTTCTTTAAGCTGTTGTGGCTTCCTGGTATACGGCTTGAGCTGAACTCTACCGGCTCTTCCTGAGCGGGCAACCTTCAGCTGCGAGGGAGTCTGACCGAGTCTGGAGATAACCGCCTCTGCAAACTCGTTTGTTCCGACTTTTTTTGTGCTATTCCCTTCCCGAAAAATGTCGTAGGTGTGCACCCCATCTTCAAGTGTTTTCAACCAGGCATTGTAAATTCGATCTGCAACGTCATGCTGGCCCAGGTGACGAAGCATCATGATGGCTCCATTCAGCAGTCCCGAAGGATTCGCCAGGTCCTGCCCTGCCCTTCTTGGGGCTGAGCCATGAATGGCTTCAAACATGGCGTATTCTTCCCCTACGTTTGCAGAACCTGCCAGCCCCACTGATCCTGAAAGCTGAGCTGAGATGTCTGAGATAATGTCACCGTACAGATTCAAGGTGACGATGACATCAAATGCTTCCGGTGTATCGGCCATCTTAGCAGCACCAATGTCTATAATCCAGTGTTCACTTTCAATGTCTGGATACTCAGGTGCTATCTCGTCAAAGATTGAGTGAAACAGACCATCGGTTTGCTTCATGATGTTATCCTTTGTGAAACAGGTCACCTTTTTGCGCTGGTTCACCCGCGCATATTCGAAGGCATACCGAATGATTTTTTCACATCCTGGACGACTGATTAATTTCAGGCACTGCACCACCTCGTCAGTCTGCTGATGTTCAATACCAGCATAGAGATCTTCTTCGTTTTCCCTGATGATGACTATATCGAGCTGCGGATATTTTGTTTCTACAAACGGATAAAAGCTTAAGTTGGGGCGCACGTTCGCAAAAAGGCCCAGCGTCTTGCGTGTAGTCACATTCAAGCTCTTATATCCACCACCCTGTGGGGTTGTAATTGGAGCTTTCAGAAACACTTTACTTTCAAGAATCTTAATCCAGGACTCTTTCGAAATCCCCGATGTGTTTCCTGCCAGGTACACTTTTTTACCCACATCAATGTGGTCAATTTCCAACTTGGCTCCAGCAGCATTTAAAATGCTGAGTGTCGCCTTCATGATTTCAGGACCTATTCCATCCCCTTCTGCAACTGTTATTCTCGCCATGGTTTCTATACAGCCCAAAAATAAATAGCTTACGTTATAAGTTTTTATTTATACTTTTAATGTGATACATAAACATTGTTAATGAATTATACGTTTCATCAGATTCAAGTGTTTTTGAAGGTTGTGGAATGTGAAAGCATTACCAAAGCCGCAAAAGCCCTAAATCTCACTCAACCAGCCGTCTCGATTCAGTTGGGAAACTTCCAGGAGCAGTTCGAAATACCCCTGACCGAGGTCGTTGGCAGGCAACTATTCGTGACAGAATTCGGAAAAAAAATTGCCGAACTGGGAGCTGAAATTGTGAGCCAGATGGATTTGATTGACTATCAGACACGGGCTTTCAAAGGAATGATGACCGGCCATCTAAAGATTGCGGTGGTTTCAACTGGAATCTACGTGATGCCCTACCTGCTCAACGACTTCCTCACTACCCACCCTGGAATCGATCTACAGATGGAGGTAACTAATAAGTCAACTGTCATAAATAGCATCACAGAAAATCAAATGGACCTTGGACTGGTGTCTATCCTGCCAGACCGGATCAAACTCGATGAAGAAATTCTTTTGGATAATCCCTTATACCTTGTTGCAAATAAAGTTCATCCAGAAATCAGTAGTCTGAATACAGCTGAGATATTTGCCCGATACCCAATTATTTTCAGGGAGCCTGGCTCAGCAACAAGAGCCATCCAGGAAAATTACTTCCAGCATACAGATGTTCCGGTAAAAAATAAGATTCAACTGACCTCCAACGAAGCTGTTAAACAAGCAGTCATCGCTGGGCTTGGCTTATCCATCATGCCCTTGATTGGTATTCGAAATGAACTTAAAACAGGAGATCTCAATCTAATTTTACCCGTTAGGTCAGAACTGTCCTCGAGATGGCGGCTTGTGTGGCTAAAAAAGAAGAAATTAAGTCCGGTGTCCATTGCCTACCTTAATTTCCTGAAGGACAACAAAGACCACATCTTGCAGAATCATTTTTCCTGGCTAAAAACTTAACGGAATTAAGTCATTAACCAAGGCAAGACCTCCTCATTCATGCCACCTTCTTGAATCCCAAACAATCCGATTTATGCCCAAGAGTTCACACATTACCGTATTGGGGTCGCCTTTAGAATAGCTCAGAATCTATAACCAATTTTTAATAGCGTTCTCCAATTATCTAAGCGGTTTAATAACGCTGAATTTGAATTTATGTTACTGCGGCTGTTAAAATCAACTTTTCCTGTTAAGTCGTATCTCGATTCAAGCGCGAAAAATATATTGCTTATGTTATAGGTAATGCTACTCCCCAAGCCATATGTAAATGGGTATTTCTTTACGCCGTCTAATTTTGCGAATATAACGCCGAAGCTTGGTCCTATACCGAACTCAAAACGCGGTTCGGCAACTATTTTATATTGCGGGTTTAATTCAGCAGACCACGATTTTAGCTGCTTTCCGTCTCGATAAATAATACTTAATGAGTTTCGGATATAATTTCTTTTAGTACATAATAAGCCGCACATGAGGGCAATATCTACTCCGATAACAGGAGCAGAATGGTCGAAATGAGCATTATTCTGCACCCCTCCAGCGACACTAACCACAAATTGAGGTCTGAACCCATGTTTAAATATGGGCAGATAAACGGTGCTGGAGTCATTGATAGATCTTTTAAAGGGTTGGCTTTGTTGAGCAAGGAGAGCCGATGGAGATAATATGAAAAGAATTAAAATTAGTTTAGCGCCTTTTTTCGAGGAAAATGGTCGAAAAATTGCGTAGAGCGGGCAAAAGCCCCTAAAGCTCGTTAAAATCAAGATCCCGGTAATCACCAATAAGACGGTTGCAACTACCCCTGAAATTTGATGTGTAAAAAATAAACCAGCAATAACGACAGCGACGATGATTCTGATCACCCTGTCGGTTGAACCCATGTTTTTTTTCATTTTCGTGTTTTTTTAGTATCACAAAGAACATGAGTAAAAAAGCTGGAGTTTGTGATCAGGGTTACATAAGGCCTATTATTTCAATTCTGTTTCGATGGAGAATTAATTTTCCTGTCTTCTCCAAGTACTTCAGCAGTCTGGACACCGCCTCTCTTGACGTCGAGAGATCATTTGCTATTTCCTGATGAGTTATCAGTAAGATCCTGGTTTTAAAAAGATTTGATTTATTAGTCAAATAAGAGATTAACCGGTCATCGAGTTTTAGAAACGCCATGCTGTCGACTGTCTTGATAAGCTCCTCAAAACGGCTATACACAGTCTCTAAGACAAAAATTCTCCATCGAGGATATTCGTTGAACCATTTTATAGCATGCGTAATCGGAACGGCAATAAGTTCTGTATCCTCTTCAGCAAGCGCTTTGAGGTTGCTAGGCCTGTTCATCAGGCAACTAGCTAATGATACTGCACAGGAGGCACCAGGCTCTATGTAGTAAAGAAAAAGCTCATTTCCGGCTGTATCAACGCGACTGATTTTAACTAGGCCTTTCAGTAATAGGGGGATCACTTTAATGAATTTTTCAGGCTTTACTACGACCTCTCCAGCCAGGAAAGAAAGTCTTTTCCCATGACTTATTATTTCCTCAGAAAGGGATACATCAAAATCATTAAACTTGTCTTTGGTCATCTTGTCAACTGAAAGTGTCATATACAGTCGTTTTAATATTTTTTAATACTTTGCGTTACTTGACGCAGCTGTGAGAGCATACCGTCCTGCAATTTCACATTTTTCAGTTTATCAAATTTAGGATGAAGAGGCCCGGTACGAGGTAACATATGTTACCGTCCATGGAATGACACCCAGATAGCTTTGTATCAAACAAGCAGATGATCAGTCGGTGTTACCATTCGGTTATTTTTGTTGTGTTTGAAGCCGCACTTTGCAACCAGGCATTTGCACAGCAAGACGTTCGCGCGATCACACTTAAACAGGCTGTTGACGCGGCTATTGAGAAAGGAATTGAATTAAAGCTTTCCAGACTTGACCAGACATCAAAAGAATTTCGGTATAAGGCTTCAAGCACCTGGCTTTTGCCTCAATTGAAAGTCTCATACTCAGCGATAAATACAAACAGCCCACTGACGACTTTTGGTCTAAAGCTCGACCAGGCCAAACTATCGGCACCCGATTTCAATCCCGTGCTGTTGAACAACCCCAATTCGAGGTTCAATTTTTCGCCGAAGGCCGATGTGTACCAGGCAATTTTCGATCTTGAAAAAATCTTTCAGAAAGAGAGCGCCCGCCACTTGCTTAGCGCTGCGCAATTCGAAGAGGCCAGAAAGCGAGAGCAGGTAACCTATGACGCAAAACTGGCTTATTTCGATCTTTGGCTGGCTTATAAGTCAGTTGAAGCAGGAAATGCTTCCTTGCTCACATCCCAGCAAATCCTGTCAAGTGGGCGGGCACACTACCAACAGGGACTTGTTCTTTTGTCAGAGGTGTTAGACGCAGAAGTGATGGTCTCGGCGGCCAGGCGCAACTTAATAGCCGCGCATTCTCAATTACTTGACGCCTCCAAAAGGTTGTCACTAGTGATGGGACAGTCCAGTTTCAATGTATACCGGCCCGAGACCGATCTCCAATCGATAGATTCAACAGTGGACACAACCCAGAACATTGCTGCCATGCGCGCAGATTTTGCCGCCCTTCAAAAGCAGATCCAAGCATCTGAAACGCAGGTTAAGGCGTCAAGGGCGGGCGGTCTACCCGTGATCTACGCTTTCGGCGACTACAGTTTCAACTCTCCCGTTGTAACCGGGATCGGCCGTGGGGGATACGTTATCGGCATGCAGTTAAGCTGGAATGTGTTCAATGGAAATCGTTTAAAAAATCAAGCTTCTGCTGAGCAGATCGAGACCACTGCGCTCATTGAGCGATTGTCTCAAGCTAAAAGAGAGGCTGTGGCCCGGTTACACGGCGCATACCGTGCGCTGGCCGATGCCCGGGCAGAATATGAGCAGGCAGCGCTTGAAGAAAAGGCTGCCCAGGCATCTATGAAAATCCTTGGAGACCGTTTCGCTCAGGGGCTAGTCTCGACAGCAGATTTTTCCAGAGCCAGCAAGCAGGTAACAGATGCCGTTCTTGATAAAGAAAAAGCATTTTATACTCTGAATGCAACGCAAGCCAGCCTAGACTTTCTCCTTGCTGGCACCAACGCAAACCGATGACCATGAAAACTGCCACATATGGAATGCACCTTTCAACTCTCGTAATTGGCGCGATGCTTTCTACCCTTTTCGCTTGTAGAAATCGTCCAGGATTACCACTTGAAAGCTCAAACACAGGCTTCGACGATTCTGCAATCATTCATGTCAGGCTTTCCCGACCTATTCTGCTCAAGACCAACCAGGTTGCGTTAAGTGGGCTCGTCGAAGCGACTCAGAGGACAGACATATTGACGCGTACCAGCGCCTTTGTCAGCAGCATGAAGGTGAATGTGGGAGACAAAGTTTCCCGGGGCGACGTACTGGCCACCCTATCAGCTGATGACCTCCATGCAAGGCAGGCACAGGCTAGGGCCGCTGTAGCACAAGCTCAGGCTTCATTTGAAAATGCAAAAAAAGACCTTGATCGTTACATCGTTCTGAATAGTCAGCAAAGCGCCACAAAAAAGGAGCTTGATAATGCGACACTTGCGATGAATATAGCTCACGCTCAACTCGATGCTGCCAGACAAGGATTGAAAGAAGTCCTGACTTCAGATGCTTATGCGGTCCTTAGGGCACCCTTTTCAGGTACGATCACTCATAGATATCAGGATAAAGGAAGTATGGCTCTTCCAGGATCGCCAATTCTGTCTCTGGAAGGCAGTGGCAGTTATAGAATTTCTGCAATGGCGCCAGAAAATATTGTTAAACTGATTAACGGGGTTCCCGGGCTGAAATCAGCATCAAGGCGCTTGGCAATGTGTTAAACGGTTCGGTCGACCGCTTCAGTCAGTCCTCGGCTTCCAACGGTGGCCAATACCTGGTGCAAATAGCGCTAAAAGAAAAAGCACCCTCTTCCCTCCATGGGGGAATGTTTGCCGATGTGCGGCTGCAACTGCCTGAAAGCACTATTGAGAACCGGGGCGCCAACATCAGCCTTTATATTCCTAGCTCAAGCATCCAACACAAGGGACAACTGAATGTCCTGTATTCATGCAGCTCAACGGGCCATACACTTCTTCGGATGGTTCGGTTAGGGAATACCCGGGGCGACCTTGTGGAGGTATTAAGCGGTCTTGGTAAAAATGACTCTTTCATCGTCAGTGCAGACAGGCCGCTTACCGGTGGGGCAGCTCTAAAAGTAGATGGAACACACTTATGAAAAGCAATCTTTCTAATAGGAGTTTATAGCACATTCCTTATTCCCAGAGAAGAAGAACCCCAGATTAAGGTTCCAATTGCAGACATATTCATTGGTTATCCCGGTGCCTCACCGAAGGACGTAGAAACAAAAGTCATCGCCCCGCTTGAAAGGATGGTTTCCGCAGTCAAAGGCGTCGAGTACGTTTATTCTACCTCCATGAAAGGACAGGGGATGCTTGTGGTGCAGTTCTACGTGGGTGAAGACAGTGAGCGCTCGCAGGTAAAGCTCTACAGCGAGCTGATGAAAAACATGGATAAAATGCCGCCAGGCGTGACCATGCCCCTAATCAAGACGCGTTCAATTGACGACGTACCGGTCTTTGGTCTCACGCTCTGGAGCGAAAAATACAGCGACTATGATTTGAGAAAGATCGCTCAGAATCTTGCCGGTGAAATTAAGAAGGTGCCTGATGTTGGAAATGTCAATTTGATTGGCGGCCGCAGTGAAGAGTTGAGCGTAGACCTCAACCTGAACAGCATGGCTGTTAATAGCCTTGACTTTTTATCAATTGCAGCTCAGATTGAGCAGCATAACGCGCAAGGATTAAGCGGAGTAATTCTATCGCGGGACACGGCTTTTTCGGTCGTGACAGGTAATTTCCTGAATAGTGCGGGGGAGTTGGAGCACATGCTTCTCAAATCTGCCAAGGGAACGCCGGTTTACCTGAATCAGGTCGCCAAAATCTCTGATGGCCCTGAAAGTGCAAAACAATATGTAAACTTTTCTTATGGTGCCGCTTCGAAATCCGAAAAGCACCAATTTCGATCCAGCTATCCTGCGGTGACCCTCTCTGTGAGCAAAAAGCAGGGTAGCGACGCACTCACCTTGTCCCAACAGATTGAAACGAAGATTGAACGCCTTAAAACGGGTATTCTGCCTCAGGAAGTCCACCTAGAAATTACAAGGAATTATGGAGAAACTGCATCTGAAAAAGTCTCTGAACTGTTGTTCCACTTGCTCATAGCGATTCTGGTTGTGACCCTCTTTGTAATGGTGGCAATGGGGTGGCGTGGCGGCCTGGTGGTTTTTTTATCAGTCCCGGTCACGTTTACCCTGACACTTTTCTGCTATTACTTTCTCCATTATACATTAAATAGGATAACCCTTTTTGCGCTCGTGTTTATAACAGGAATCGTTGTGGATGATTCAATCATCATTGCAGAAAACATGCACCGCCATTTCCGCATGAGAAAGTTAGCGCCTTTACAGGCTGCAATTTATGCGATCAATGAAGTGGGGAATCCCACGATCCTTGCCACCTTCACGGTCATTGCAGCGGTGTTGCCGATGGCTTTTGTGTCGGGGATGATGGGCCCCTACATGAGCCCCATGCCGATAGGAGCCTCTATAGCCATGCTACTTTCTCTTTTGGTAGCCCTCACTCTCACCCCATACCTGGGTTTTGTGTTTTTGCAGAAAAGAGTGTCAAATGTAAAGGCCGAAGGTCATGAAGAAGGGCGCGGGGGGACACCATCCCGCATATACCGGATTTACGCAGCGGTCATGGAGCCGCTCTTATCCTCAGGTTGGAAGCGATGGGCATTTGTCCTGGGTACAGTTGTTTTATTGCTAGCTTCTATGTTACTTTTTTATACAAAAGCAGTTGCCGTCAAGATGCTCCCTTTTGATAATAAAAATGAGTTCCAGGTCATTGTTGATATGCCAGCTGGAGCAACTCTGGAAAAGACGCAAGAGGCGTCAGCAGACATTGCAAGCCTGATAGCGGCACATGATCTGGTCGAGAATGTACAAACTTATGTGGGCACAGCGGCGCCGATCAGCTTCAACGGCCTGGTGAGGCATTATGATCTGAGAAAAGGCGAGACAGTTGCTGATATCCAGGTCAACCTTGTTGACAAGAAAGAAAGAAGGCTACAAAGTCATGAAATAGCAAGGATGATGAGAAAGCCCATCCAGGATATTGCCGTAAAATATGGCGCCAATGCCAAAATTGTTGAGGTCCCACCCGGGCCTCCCGTTCTTTCTACCTTGGTAGCAGAAATTTACGGCCCTGACAATGCTGGTCAGATAGCCGTAGCTGAGCAGGTCAGGCAGATCATCGAAAAAATACCAAATGTTGTGGACGTCGACTGGTTTGTTGAAAAGGACTTACCTGAATACCACATCAGCACTAAAAGCGAAAAGGCGACGCTTCGCGGTGTCTCTGATTCAAAAGTCGTTAGTTCCATGCAAGCCGCTGTTCAGGGGATGACTGCGGGGTTTCTTTATCAACAGCAAAACTTCGAGAAAACGCCCATAAGACTTCAGCTGTCAGACTCAGATAGGTCAGGCGTAAATGAACTTCTTGGAGTTAAGGTTCTGAACGACGCGGGTGATGAGGTCCCTATTGGAGATCTGGTCACGGTCGATCACCGGGTACGCGAAAAAACAATTTATCGCAAAAATCAGAAGGAAGTCGTCTATGTCACAGCTGACATGGCAGGTGTGCTCGAAAGTCCTTCCTATGCGATTTTCGATATATCGGCCAGCCTCAAAAATCTACCGATGCCGAAAGGTTATTCTCTACACGAGGAATACACCAGCCAGCCCGTTTTCGAAGATAATTATTCCGTGAAATGGGACGGTGAGTGGCAAATCACTTTTGAAGTCTTCAGGGATCTAGGAATAGCCTTCGTAGTTGTAATCATTTTGATCTACATCCTTATTGTTGGCTGGTTCCAAAATTTTAAAGTTCCTCTGATCATGCTGGCGTCCATACCCCTCTCGCTCATAGGCATTGTCATAGGTCACTGGTTGCTTCATGCTTATTTTACAGCAACATCGATGATTGGCTTTATTGCCCTGGCAGGCGTGATGGTTCGAAATTCCATTTTATTAGTCGACTTCATCAACATCAGGTTGAAGGATGGCATTGAACTCAAACAGGCCATTATTGAGGCTGGTGCTGTTCGAACGACGCCTATTTTGCTAACGGCAGGCGCCGTCGCACTAGGAGCTGTAATTATCCTGTTTGACCCGATATTCCAGGGACTGGCTATTTCACTTATGGGAGGAACCATTACTTCAACCTTCCTAACACTTTTGGTTGTCCCCCTTTTGTACTTCAAAATGTTGCGAAAATTGGAACTACCGCAGGCAGCCTAATAAAAAAACAAAGTAATTCAGATTTAACATGTCATTGATTCAACTTTAACTATAAACCATGGGACTATTTAGCGGACTTTTCAACAAAAATTCTGAAAACGATTTAAAGGCAATTATCGAGGGTGGTGCTTTCCTAGTTGACGTAAGGACACCTGGCGAATTTCAGGCAGGTCATGCCAACCGCTCAGTAAACATTCCCCTTGATACCATCCAGGCTAACCTGTCCCGTTTCAAGGGAAAAGATCACACGGTCGTTTTTTGTAAGAGTGGTGGCAGGAGCGCAGCTGCCTGCTCCTTCCTGGAGAAAAATGGAATAAAAAACGTCCTGAACGGAGGGTCCTGGAAAGACGTTGAGAAACTTTTGCCTTAATGCAAGTTTGGATGAATTATTTTTGTCACCCATGGATTTTTCAGCGCACTTCAGTGGAATTTTCGAGGCGTCACTCATAGAAGAAATCGCTCTATATGGGGAGGTTATGAACTTCAGGGAGGGCGATCTTATTATGGACTACGACAGGTACATCAAAATGATGCCGATTATCTTGACTGGTACCATAAAGGTTCTTCGAAGAGATGATCATGGAAAGGAAATTTTGCTGTATTACCTGTCAAGTAGTGAGAGCTGTTCACTGGCGTACAGCTGCTGCCTCGAAAATAAAAAGAGTGAAGTGAGGGCCATTGCTGAAGACGAGCTCCAGCTCATCGCAATTCCTCATACAAAGCTTGATGAGTGGCTATGTAAGTATCCTGGCTGGAAAAATTACATCATGCGAAGCTTCAGTGCCCGGTTTTTGGAGATGCTCAGATCGATCGAAAGCATTGCCTTTAATAAGCTTGACGAGCGTCTTGTCTCATATTTGAAAGACAAACAGCGCTTCTCAGGGTCAAGCGTTATACGGGCATCACACTACCAAATCGCAGACGAGCTTGCCACATCCCGGGTTGTAATTTCCAGGCTCTTGAAACAGCTTGAAAATCAGGGTAAAATTGTTTTGTATCGCAATGAAATCAAGTTGCTGCAGGTGTTTTAGGTTGCCCTTCCCGAGACCAAAGGCAGATCGCTAAAAGAGATCGAACGAATCTTGAGTCCTGTCACTACACATGCTGGACTTTGAATTCGATCTCCTTCTGTAAAAATTGGCCTGTGTAACTCTTTCCTGTGCCTGTGAGAGCATCAGGGGGGCCTGAAAAAAGAAGACTTCCGCCCCCGGCGCCTCCTTCGGGTCCCATATCCAAAACATAATCGGCGACTTTAATCACATCTAAGTTATGTTCGATGACCAGCACCGTATTGCCTTTATCAACGAGCTGCTGGAGCACGCCGAGTAGAACGCGAATGTCCTCGAAATGCAGGCCCGTAGTCGGCTCATCCAGAATGTAGAACGTTTTACCGGTATCTTTCTTTGATAGTTCGGTAGCAAGCTTAACACGCTGCGCCTCGCCGCCCGATAAGGTCACTGAAGACTGGCCTAGGGTAATATAGCCCAAACCAACATCCTGCAGGGTCTTTACCTTTCGATAGATTGACGGTACATTCTCAAAATAATCCACAGCTTCTTCGACACTCATATCGAGTACATCGCTGATTGATTTCCCCTTATATCTGATCTCTAGCGTTTCACGGTTATACCGCTTTCCATGACACTCTTCACAAGGAACCTCGACGTCGGGCAAAAAGTTCATTTCGATCACCCTGCGCCCTGCGCCCTGGCAAATCTCACAGCGTCCTCCTTTGACATTAAAAGAGAACCGCCCGGGTTTGTACCCTCTGATCTTGGACTCCGGCAGGAGCACGAATAAACTCCTTATATCAGAGAACATCCCGGTATAAGTTGATGGGTTTGAACGAGGTGTTCGCCCAATAGGACTCTGGTCGATCTCAATGACCTTGTCGAGGTAGGTAAGACCTTCAATCGAGTCGTAAGGAAGCGGCCTTTGCTTTGCCCGAAAAAAGTAATGATTTAGTATAGGGTACAATGTTTCGGCAATCAGGGTGGACTTCCCGCTGCCAGACACTCCTGTAACACAAATAAACGTACCTAATGGAAATTCGGCGGTGATGTTTCTCAAATTATGTCCACGGGCACCTTTCAGGATGAGCGACTTTCCTGTTCCATGTCGTCTTTGCTCGGGTATTTGAATTTGCCGCTTTCCAACTAAATATTCGGTGGTTAACGTATGACAGTTAAGCAATGCCCCGGGCTTGCCTGCAGCGACGACTTTCCCACCATGGATACCGGCCGCGGGGCCCATATCAATCACGTAGTCTGCTTGCATGATCATGTCTCGATCGTGCTCGACGACAAGGATGGAATTACCTAGGTCTCTGAGAAGTTTTAAAGCCGAAATCAGCTTTTCATTATCCCGCTGATGGAGTCCGATGCTTGGCTCATCAAGAATGTAAAGCACGCCAACCAGCTGAGAGCCAATCTGCGTCGCCAGCCTTATACGCTGTGACTCTCCTCCAGATAAGCTGCGCGAGGTTCGGTCAAGATTTAGATAGTCCAAACCAACATTCAGCAAAAACCCTGTTCGGGAAACAATTTCTTTTATGACCTCTTTTGCGACCTGCATTTGCCGTTCGCTTAGTTTAGCCGGTAGCTGCGCCATAAAGGTTTCAAAGGACCTAAGGTCAAGGCTTGCAAGCTCATAGATACTTTTACCGGCGATAAGAAAGTGAAGGCTTTCCTTTTTTAACCGCGCACCGTTGCATAAAGGACAGGTTTTACGGCTCCTAAAATTATCCAGGTCGGCACCATCCTGAGTTTTGCGCTCGTATTGCTCTTCCAGCATTTTGACGATGCCTTCATACTGTATCTTATAAAATTCCCTGTCTGTCCAGCGGTTCTGCGGTACAGCGACTTCGAGCATATCTTCTGAGCCATTCAGGATCATGGAAATTGTTTCAGGAGATAGTTTTTCAATTGGCACCGTAAGTGAAAACCCGTGTTTCTTCGCCAGCGCTTTCAGGACCTGGAAGATCCAGCTTTCCCTAAATTCACCCAGCGGCGCCAGGGCTCCTTGTAGAATACTGAGTTTTCGGTTGGGGATGACAGAGTCTTCATCGACTTCGAGCACATAGCCCAAGCCGTCGCATTGCGAACAGGCCCCATAGGGTGAGTTGAAAGAGAAGCTGTTTGGTTGCGGCTCATCATAGGATATCCCAGTTTCGGCATCCATCAAAAACTTACTAAAATGGTGCACTTCCCCACCCTCGTCAATTATTTTGATGATGCCTTTAGCGATCTTCATCGCCGAGTTAACCGAATCTATGATTCGTTTGCTGCCTGCGGCGGCTACCATCACCCGGTCCACAACGATCTCAATGTCGTGGATCTTAAACCTTTCGGTCTGCATTTTTGGAACCACGTCGACGATTTTGCCATCAAGTCTAACTTTGAGATAGCCTTGTTTCCTGATCTGTTCAAAAAGCTCCCGGTAATGACCCTTTCTTCCCTTTATCACTGGGGCTAGAATGGTGACGGTATTACCCGCCATGCGCTGCATGATGGCCTCACGAATCTGCTCCTCAGACATTTTGAGCATGATCTTTCCGGTGTTATACGAATAGGCATTGGCAACACGGGCGTAAAGAAGTCTTAAAAAATCGTAGATCTCTGTGATAGTGCCCACCGTCGACCGCGGATTGCGGGAAGTAGTTTTTTGCTCGATGGCGATAACCGGACTCAAACCTGAAATCTTATCAACGTCTGGCCGCTCCATGCCGCCGAGGAATTGCCTTGAATACGCACTAAAGGTTTCGAGATATCGCCTCTGGCCTTCTGCATATATCGTGTCGAACGCAAGACTCGACTTTCCGCTTCCGCTCAGTCCTGTGATCACTACCAGCTGATTTCTTGGAAAAGAAACGTCTATGTTTTTTAAGTTATGTACTCTCGCCCCAAAAACCTGCAGTTCGGGCTGGTCGCCCAGGTCGTTAAAATCATTGGCCATCTAGTGGCAAATTAACGAATGCGTTTGTTATTTGTTTCTCTGTTCAAGCCTGCGTCTCTAGCGTGGTATCATTACCGCCCGTGATCCACCGATAGGGAGATTAAACCCTGGGTGACCAGGTTACACCGGCAAGTTTTTGAAAGTCTGGAGCCTGAGGGCTCTTGATGGTCACTATCGCCTTTTTAGAAAGGCGCTTAAAACGACGGGTGTTTTTAACAGTAGTAAGCGGCTTGTTTCTAGAGATGAAGTGCTTAAAAGCGACAGTCTTATAGATATACTTGCTGGTTTCTTTGTTAAGAGCCAGGGAGTAGTAATCCGAATTGTTCTGCCTGTTGACTTTATTTTCAAGGCCTCCCAAACCCATATTATACGCTGCTGCTGCCAGCGTCCAAGAGCCTGTCCGACGATGAAGATCTTTCAAGTATTTACAAGCTGCGCGGGTTTCCAACTCAACATTTAAACGCTCGTCCACATCTTCATTCACAGTAAGGCCATACAGCCGGGCCGTCCCTGGCATAAATTGCCAGAAGCCTGCCGCACCTCTTGGCGATACGGCATTTACAAATTCAGTCTCCACAAGCGGGATGTATTTACAGTCTTCGGGAATACCGTTTTTGGCAAGTATTGGCGAAATAACCAGGAACCAACGTGCCGCTTTGCGTTTGAAATCAGAAGACCTGATATACTGGTTCTCAATGATCGCGCTTCTCATTTTCTTATAGATCAAGTGATTCCCCAAAGGAACCTGCTCACCGCAAAAGTCCAATGAATCTGGGACAAGGCGTGGGATACGCACAACTTTTAACAATCTTTCAGTAGGGCTTACTATAGACAAAACTTCAAAGCTCTTTTCAATAACGATCTTCCGAACCGGTTCGTTAAAGGTTATTAATCCGGCAAAACCGGTGACAATAGCGGCTGTAGCCGATAGAACCCAGGTTCGCCTGGCGACCATCTTAAGCCGGTGCTTCTGCAGATCAACAAAAGCAAGGCGTTTAATGAATTCATTGGGATCATCGCTGTGTAGAAGCTCCCGGGAATACTGTCCAATGAGGTGAGCCGGATTGTCTGCATGAAGTATCTCCTTGTGGAAAGACCGCAGCCGGGACTTCTGAAAGAGGTAGGTATAGAAGGAGTTTGATTCCTTTATTACAAGAGTAGTAAAGAGACTACCCTGTAATTTCAAACTTTTTGTAAGGTTACTAATCATGTTATGAATTTTGCCGGACTACTAATTATACACCGGACATTAAATCAAAACCTCCCCCCCCGTGAAGTGAAGACAAAGGTACAATAACTTCTAACGAGTTCAAAATCAGGGAGTTTCAAGCGACCACGCTTATCAACAACTATACCAAAGATTAATTAGGGCGCCTAAAGTCAATTTTCATACCTTTGAAATCAGGCTTTACCATCCGAGTAAATGCACTTAAAAGTACTTTCCATCATTCCTGATACAGTTTTTTGGCATGAAAAAAAATATTTCAAGGGAACAGAAAAGTGACTCTAAACCACAGAGAAAAGAGCGGATTTCAGCTGATAAAAAATTTTTTAAATCGAAAGACAAACGTCAGGACGCGACTGACAAAGGACCTGAAAGACCGGTTGCATCGGAGAGTGTGCGTGACGGAAGTTATGATGATAAGGACCAAGGCTTATTCGTAAAACGGAAATATGGCAGCGTAAATGGGCGCACGAGTCAAGGTTTTTATGGAGACAAACAACCTGGGAAGTTCGCGCCGCCTAACAAACCGCTTCCTTTTCAGAAGTACCGGCAGGCTAACTCCCGTCTTGATTCAAGAGTCCAAAGGGAAAACAAACGTACGGGAAGTGACCCACGAAGCTTTGGTGAAAGAAATCGGGTGTCGCCACCAGCTTTTAGTAACCGTTCCACCAGAGACGGACGAACAGATGGCAGGGAAAAACCGGCGTTTCTCACTCACACTAACCGGCCAAGCCGAGATGAGCGGCCAAACCGTGCACCTGGCGCCGCCAGAACCACCCGTCAGAGCAGTGCCAGGGCCAATCCATCATCACCCGGCGGGGACAAGACGGTGCGGGCGACAGTCTCCGAGTCTCGAAAAATTGGACGAGCGGCTCAGGAGGAGACCCGGTTAAACAAATACATCGCGAACGCAGGAATTTGCGCTCGCCGCAAGGCAGACGAGATGATCGCTCGAGGTTTGATTCGGGTGAATGGCAAGGTCATTACCGAAATGGGCTTCAAGGTTAGAGCCGGTGACCATGTTAAATACATGGATAAGAATCTTGAGCCCGAAGAAATGGTCTATGTGCTGCTCAACAAACCCAAAGATTATATTACTACAACTGAAGATCCACAGGCGCGCAAGACGGTGATGGAGCTTGTCAAGTCGGCCTCCGATCACCGTATCTATCCGGTCGGCCGGCTGGACAGAAATACCTCGGGCTTATTGCTATTTACAAATGATGGCGCCTTGGCCGAAAAACTAAGCCACCCCGCGGGGAGCGTGTTGAAACTGTATCACGTGATGCTTGACAAAAACCTAAGTAAACATGACTTCGAAAAAATAGCCGAAGGGGTTGAACTGGACGACGGCAAGATCATGATCGATGAGATTTCGTTCGTGGAAGGGGAATCACACAAGGAGGTGGGAATTCAGATTCATAGCGGCAAGAACAGGGTCGTTCGCCGAATCTTCGAACAGCTGGGTTACGAAGTCATTAAACTTGACAGGGTGTTATACGCCGGGCTCACTAAAAAGGATCTCTCACGGGGACGCTGGAGGTTTTTGACACCGAAAGAAGTTATCCAGTTAAAGCATTTCCTCCACTGATCCTTCCCGCTTCGCTGCAAAAGCAGCCAAGACTTCCTGGTAATAGCTTTCGTACTGCGGGACAATTAGACTTATATCAAACTCCCGGGCACGCATGAGAGCCGCCTCTTTAAACTCTTTGAGCCTGGTATCGTCAGAAAGAATGTAAATACCATTCTTGGCCATGGATTCAATATCCCCTACATTGCTCATAAAACCTGTTTTTCCATCAACGACAACCTCGGGTATACCACCAGCGTCTGAGGTGATCGTCGGGACCCGGCAAGCCATCGCTTCTAGAGCGGCTAGCCCAAAGCTTTCATTCTCTGAAGGCATCAGGAAAAGATCAGCAACAGAAAGTATCTCCTCAACGGCTTCCTGTTTTCCTAAAAAACGAACTTCTTGAATGATATCCAGTTCCCGGCAAAGCGCTTCGGCCGAACTGCGTTCTGGCCCATCTCCGATTAAAAGAAGTCTTGATGGTATCTCCTGGAGGATCCGGTGAAATACCCGGATCACATCGGGTATACGCTTAACTTTTCTAAAGTTGGATGTATGAACGATGATCCGCTCGTCATTCGGCGCGATCGCTTTTTTGAAATGGTCCTTTGGCTTGAATGAAAATCGTTCTAGGTCTACAAAATTTGGAATCACCCGGATGTCCCTGTGAATGCAAAAGGAAGTACACGTATCCATTTTGAGCTGTGCCGAGACTGCGGTAACTCCGTCGCTTTGGTTAATGGAGAAAGTTACTACCGGTTTGTACGTAGGATCTTTGCCTACAAGGGTAATATCTGTTCCATGCAGTGTTGTCACTACGGGCAGGTAAATACCATGACTCAAAAGAATTTGCTTGGCCATATACGCCGCCGAAGCGTGGGGAATAGCATAATGGACGTGAAGAATATCAAGCTTTTCATACATCATCACATCTACAAGCTTACTTGATAAGGCTAGCTCATAGGGTGGATAATCAAAAAGTGGATATTTTGAGACACTCACCTCATGATAAAAGAGATTCTCAGAAAAAAAATCCAGCCGTGCCGGTTGACTGTAGGTGATGAAGTGAACCTGATGGCCGGTATCTGCAAGTGCTTTCCCAAGCTCTGTTGCAACCACACCACTTCCACCAAAGGTTGGGTAACAAACAATTCCAATCTTCATAAGCAGATGAGCGTCTTAATAGGCTTTCAGATAAACGAAGTCAAAGTGACATTGTTTCAATGCTCTGACAATCAGTCAAGCAGATACTTTTCCACTTTTGTCAGAAGCTCCATGATTTTAAAGGGTTTCTCGAGATAGTCGTTAGCTCTGCATTGGGCGCATAATTGCTCAAGATTGGTACTAGCCGATACTAGAATGACGGGAATATCTTTTAATTCTTTGCGCGTCCATAACGGTGGTCACCTTATAGTCTTTGTCTTCCAGCACAACACGAATCACTTCAAGTATATCTGGGTCATCGTCGGCGACAAGAATTTTGTACTTAGCCATTAGCCAGACTGGTATGAAGGGGTAACGTGAACCAGAAGGTAGAACCCCTGTTTTCTTCGGACTCAAGACCTATGCGGCCCTGGTGATACCGAATGATCTCTGAAGAGATAAATAAGCCAAGGCCTACCCCCGGCAATTTCATCTTCTTGACGTTCTCAGAACGTGCAAAGCGCTTGAAGATCATTTTCTGCTGATCTTTAGGAATTCCCATCCCGTGATCCGTGATCCTAAAAAGGATAAAGCCATCTGGCTGCTCCAGTTCGATGAGTATAGGGCGTTCGTGGGGAGAATACTTTATCGCGTTTGTAAGAAGATTAGTGATCACCTGAGCAATACGCCCCGAGTCGGCCTGTACCATTGTTCGCCCCTGGGGACTAAAAATGATCTTATGCCCGGTTTGGGTTGAGGCTTTCACTTCGTCGATCACATCGGCGATAAGCGTTTCAAGACACAATGCCTCCTTTTGAAGCGTTATCTCCGCCGACTGGCTTTTTGACACTTCGAGAAGGTAATTGACCAGCCCGTTGAGCCTGTCAGTCAGCGATATTATTCTCGAAAGAGGTTTAAAAACACTCTCGTCGTCATGAGGCAAAGTTGTCTTTAATTTCTCAGTAAGAATTTCAGCATAACCCTTAATCCCTGTGATCGGTGTTTTTAACTCATGGCTTACAATGCCTACACTATCATCTTTTTGTTTTTCAATTTCTTTCTCGTCGGTTACATCCCTGAAGATCTTCGTAAAACCGATATGAACACCGTTGTCGTCTTCAAGGCAGAATAAAAATCCCGAAATCAAAATTGACGGTTTGTCTTTTCGAATGTGATAGCGCTCACAATAGTATTTGCCGACTTTACGGGCGATTGCTATTTCGGTATCTGGTACTCCTGCGGCAATCTCGTCAACCCCAAAAAGTGTTGAAAACGGCTTTCCAATCATTTCAGTAGAGGCGTAACCGGTTAGTCTAGTTGCTCCGGTGTTCCATAAGCGAATACTGGCCTCAGAATCAAGGGTAATTATCGCGTACTCATCAAGGCGGTCGATGATTAGCGGATATAAAGAATCCATGACGGTCGCGGGTTATCAGTTTACTGACTTAGAATAACGTCGTAAAGCACTTTTTGAATTTTTGGACGTATTCTCATCGCCGAAAGTAGTGAGTCATCTCCATTTGGGCATAAGCGATTTGAAAGGAAGACGTACACGAGTTTGTATTTAGGGTCGATCCACATACAGGTTCCTGTAAAACCAGTATGGCCAAAAGTTGAATCTGAGATATATTCCACACCTGGATATGATTTAGGGTCTTTCTCAGGTTTGTCAAAACCCAGTCCACGACGGCTTGTCAACGGAAAAGGACGTGTATTAAAATAATCGACAGTAGACGATCTGAAAAATTTCCTGCCGGCATACTGTCCACCCTGAAGCAGCATCTGACCAAGTATCGCAAGATCGTTTACATCACTAAAGAGACCGGCATGACCAGCCACACCTCCCTGCATGGCCGCCCCCTGGTCGTGCACGTAGCCTGCCAGTAACTGCTTGCGCCACTCCTTGTCGTTTTCGGTAGGCATCATTCGTGAACGCGGCATACGGTCTAGTGGATTGAACCCCATGCTCAGGAGGCCCATTGGTCTATAAAAGTTTTCGGTGACAAAGGTATCAAGTCTCTTGTGCGCTATTCTTTCAACAACGGCACGCATGAAATACATACTTAAATCACTGTAAACGTACTTCCCAGTAGTTCGAATAGGTGAATAAAGTATCTCTGGCCAAATGACCCTGGCGAAATAATCATTCCGGAGGTACATGTCTGCCGCAACCCTGATCGAATAAGTTGAGGACGAGTCCCTCGAAAAGACACCCGGGTTATGCATTGCGGCCTTGTAGAATGGAATATAGGGTACCAATCCGGCTTGGTGAGTAAGCAGATCAATGGATGTCATGGTTCGCTTGTTGGATCCTGCGAGTTCTGGTAGATAAAAACTGACAGGCTTTCTTATATCCAGCATTCCCTGTTCGTAGAGTTTCATCGAAGCTATAACTGTTGAAGATATCTTCGTTACGCTTGCAAGATCAAAAACGTCACTCAAAAGAACCGGTGATCTGTCTTCATAGGTGTGGGTCCCAAAAGCTTTCTGATAAAAAACCTTTCCGTCTTTCAATGCCATTATAGCGCATCCCGGGAACGCCCGGTGGGCGATGGCGTCCCTGGCGATCGAATCAATTCTTAGCAGCGGGTCGTAGCTAAGGCCCACATCCTCTGGAACGGTATATTTGATGCGGCCCAGCGCTTCAATGACCACACCATCCCCAGCTTTGAATTGCGGCGACGCAGTGACCGGTAGCCGCCCATTTGCACCAATGGAGCCAAAGATCAATTCGGCTACAAGTTTCTGAGCATCAGGACTGTCATCATAAGCAACTACGGCGTTTTTAAGGTCGGCAAAATTCGCTAGTAGATAGGGATTCCCAAAGACAACTAGAATGACCCTCGCATGAGCCTGCAGCTTATCAATAAAGTCCCTAGTAGTGCCTCTTATCCCATAATTTTCTTTTTCTGATTTTTCCAGATTATGAAGGGCGACAATGATGGTTGTCGAGCCCTTGAGGGAATCGGCAAGCTTGGTATACTCTTTTTCGGTCGCGTCCTTCCATGAGCTAAACCCAGGAACAACCGCATAGCGGTTGAGTGTCTGCTGGAACATATTGCCGTTTAGCTCCCCGATGCTTATTTCGGATATTTTCAGATTTGGAGCCGCAAGGTCTTTAATCGGTATTACCTTATTTCTGTTTCCAAGTACCGTGAGCGACGCTTCGACAAGCTGCTGCCTGAGAAAAAAAGACTTTGATCGGTTTAAATCCTTGACGAGCCCGTTTTTCAAGACGGCGCTATGAAGATTTTCAATACCTTCTAACCTATGGTGCCTGCCTAAGCCGGTCAGATATTTGGCGGTAAGAATTTTGCGAACCTTGGAATCGATCTCATGGGAGGTGATCTGGCCTTGTTCGACAGCCCTTAAAATTGTGCTGTATGCACTTGGAAGGTCTTCAGAAAACAATATGATATCATTCCCGGCTAAAAGAGCGAGCATATCTCGTTCTCCCGGAGAGAAAAAACGCGCCACCCCCTTCATATTCATTGCGTCTGTTATTGCGAGCCCCGAAAAACCCAACTTCGATTTGAGCAAACCGGTAACAATAGGCTTGCTTAGACTTGAAGCCAGGTTTTGGGTAGGCTCAAATGCGGGAACACGCAAATGGGCGGTCATAACACCCGAAATTCCCTGGTTTATAAGGCGTTTGAAAGGATATAATTCGAGGGAGTCCATTTCACTGCCAGAGCGTTCGATCACTGGCAAGGTAACATGGGAGTCCTCAAATGAATCGCCATGCCCGGGAAAATGCTTTGCCACAGCCAGTACGCCGCCGTCTTGTAAGCCCTGCATATAGGCAATTCCCTTTAACGCGACGTTCATTTTATCCTCACCGAAAGACCGCTCATTAATAATGGGATTAGAAGGATTGTCATTCACATCAATAACCGGTGCCATATTCATTTGGACACCAAGGGCGCGGCACTGACGGGCTATCTCGAGACCCATCTTGTAGATAAGCGTATTGTCCCTAATGGCTCCCAGAGCCATTTCCTTTGGGAAACTTAACATACTATCAAGCCGCATACCTGGACCTGTCTCAGCGTCCATCGAAATCAGAAGGGGGATCTTCGACGCAGCCTGCAATCGGCTGGTAAGATTGACTTGCCTTTGGGGACCGCCACGAAGAAAAATGATTCCACCAACATGGTATTGTCTTACTGTTAATAAAAGCTCCTGAAAGTTCGCCTCAGTTGCCCTTGATAAAGCAGGGACCATAAAAAGCTGACCTATCTTTTCGTCAACGGTCATCGTTCTCAACATAGAGTCTACCCACTTTTCACCGTTATAATTAATACGAAGAGATCTGATCGCATGCCCAGAGTAACCTGCTGCAGTAGTTCCTGGCGAAGTACCCGGCAAGGGCTTGGTACCTAATACAACAGTATCTTTTGGAAACCCATTCGTCGCAGAAAAGACACCGGCAAAGAGAACTATCTGAATTAGCGCAAGGCCTGGGAGTTTCAGGAATTTAGTTCTTAGCATTTTGAGATACCCCGTCTCATTTTAATTAAATATTTTTGCATTCTAATTAACGCATCAGAAAACCAAACTTATGCGCCAGGCGTCATATTTACATGTTATACCTATAATGTAATATTGAGGTTGCACTTTTAGATGTTCGATTTTTAATGCCCGATATAATTAAGCTCTTACCTGAGCATGTTGCCAACCAGATTGCCGCCGGCGAAGTGGTGCAACGGCCCGCCTCAGTCGTAAAAGAACTTGTAGATAACGCCATTGACGCAGGTGCCTCGTCTGTTAAAATAGCGGTAAAAGACGCGGGAAAAACACTTGTCCAGGTAATAGATAATGGGAAAGGCATGAGCGCAGCCGATGCCAAGATGAGTTTCATGCGGCATGCGACGAGTAAGTTAAGGCTGGCCGATGATCTTCTTTCAATTTTAACTATGGGCTTTCGTGGCGAAGCCCTTCCGTCAATTGGTGCGGTTTCTCAGATATCGCTTAAGACGCGCTCTGTAGATGATGAGCTGGGGACTGAGGTAGCCTTTGAGGCTGGGGAGTTGAAGCAGCAGATTGCTTTTATTGGACAACCCGGGACTCAGATATCTGTTAAGAATTTGTTTTTTAACATTCCGGCCCGACGTGCTTTCCTTAAAAATAACATCATTGAGTTTAGACATATCACCGAAGAATTCCAGCGTCAAAGTCTTGCGCATCCACACGTCTTTTTTTCTTTGAGTCATGAGGGTCAGGAAGTTTACCACTTGCCTTCCGGATCGTTAAGGCAGCGGATCATTCACTTATTTGGGAATTCTTACGACGAGCGCCTCGTCCCGGTAAAGGAAAGCACGGGTGTTATGGAAGTGACTGGTTATGCCGGCAAACCCGAGTTCGCCCGTAAAACCAGAGGGGAACAATTTTTTTTTCTAAATAATCGTTTTATCAAGGATCCCTACTTTCACCATGCGGTGATGAAGGCCTATGAGGAGATGCTTCCGGCCGAAAGCATTCCCTTTTATTCGCTGCATCTTACTGTTCCACCCGATAAGATAGACGTTAATGTACATCCAGCTAAGACCGAGGTCAAATTCAAGGATGAAAAGACGCTTTATTCGATTCTGCAGGCTGCAGTCCGAAAAGCTTTGGGGCATTACATCCTCTCCCCAAGTATAGATTTTGCCGCCGAAACCGCGTTTTTATCGTTGGATTTATTCAGGCCGGCCGCGATCAATGAGCCTGTGATCCGGGTTGATCCAACGTATAATCCTTTTGAACCACAAAAGCCGCTGGCAGTCTATGAATCTCTGCAACCACAAACCGCGCGGGCTCCGGCCTTTTTCACAAGTGCCGAGTCCCATGATGAGACCACCGGCTGGCGCAATAGCTATAGTATGCAAGATGCCAAACCTGCCGACCTGGCGTTATTTACCTCAGCATCCGAGCTTGTCCCAAAAGCCGGCGAACTTACTGAAAGAACCGCTTTCCAAACAGGACTCGGTTATCTGATAACACCTGTTAAGTCTGGAATGCTTGTCATTGACCAGCAGGCTGCGCACGAGCGAATTCTTTATGAACAGTATATGGATCTTATGGATCACCAGACTGTATCGTCTCAACAAACCTTATTCCCACAAACCATCCACCTGAACGCGGCAGATCACTCGCTGTTACGGGACCTTAAAACAGAAGTACAATTGCTGGGTTTTGACTTACGGGAATTTGGTGGCAATACCTGGGTGCTGGAAGGCGTACCTTCCGGTTTGCCTCCTGGAAATGAACAAGGAATAATCGAAGTGCTTTTGGAAAATTATAAGGAGAATCTTAATCATCACCGTTACGAAAAAAAAGAAAACCTAGCCCGCTCGCTGGCTCGTAAAGCAAGTATCAAAGCGGCGAGAAAGCTGGAGTTTAGAGAGATCAACTTAATCATCGACCAACTTTTCGCCTGTAAGGTGCCCTCCGTTTCGCCCTCCGGAAAGAACGTTTTCATCACCGTTACCCTGGATGACTTACAAAAGAAATTCGAGAAATGAGTCGATTCCAATTTAACAGCGCCGCTGGCGGGCTGCCTGTTGTCGTTAAAAACTTACTAATCATCAACATTCTTTTTTTTGTGGCGACATGGGTTTTTGCCTCAAGACAAATTGACCTCATCAACATACTTGGAGTCTTCTACTTTGACTCGCCGCATTTTAGGCCCTGGCAGCTCATCACCCATATGTTCATGCATGGGGGCTGGGAACATATCCTCTTTAACATGTTCGCCCTTTACATGTTCGGATCTGTACTCGAAAATGTTTGGGGACCCCGGCGCTTTCTGATCTATTACCTCTTAACGGGCCTGGGTGCCATTAGCCTCCAAATGGCTGTTCAGGCTGCCGAACTTTATAGCATGATTGGCGGTATCACTGTACACCCCGACACGGTCATAGCTGGTCAGGCTATTTACTCAAAAATTAATTCCATATACGCATATCCAATGGTTGGAGCTTCTGGAGCCATCTTTGGATTGCTGATAGCATTTGCAATGTTGTTCCCAAATGCCGAACTTTTTTTATTTTTTATCCCTATCCCTGTTAAAGCAAAATACCTGCTTCCAGCGTATATACTGTTAGAATTATATCTTGGAGTAAGTCAATTTTCGGGAGATACAATTGCCCATTTCGCTCATCTGGGAGGTGCGCTGGTGGGTTTTATCATACTTAAAACTTGGAACACCGGCCGGCCAGGCCGGTTAATATAAATAAGACTATCATGGCTGGATCGGCAAGAAATGACCTAAAGCAACTGATATTTAAAAGTGGAAGTGCGGTAAACAAACTTATTGCCGCTAACGTCGTCGTGTTCATCCTACTAGGGCTCGTTAGGCTGGTGGTTTTTATCATGCAAACGTCTGAGATGTACTTTGAAGATATCATCTCATGGCTGGCTGTCCCGGCAGCTCTTCCAATTCTTGCGACCCGTCCCTGGACAATCTTTACCTACATGTTCGTGCACATTGAATTCATGCACATTTTGTTCAATATGCTTTGGCTATTTTGGATAGGGAAGATCTTCGAGGAATATCTTGGCTACCGTAAGTTCACGTTTGTGTATATCGCCGGCGGACTTGCTGGAGGAGCGTTCTTTATCGCGTTCTCTAATCTTGTTCAAGCCTTTCATACATTTAGTCCTACTATTGGTGCCTCAGCAAGCGTAATGGCTATAATTGCAGCTACTGCTACCCTCCTGCCCGATTACGGCATCGGTTTGCTCTTTTTTGGGACGGTAAAGCTGAGATGGCTCGCCATAGGGTACGTAGTTCTTGACATCATCGTACTTCCTGGTGGGAACATAGGGGGGCAGCTTGCACATTTAGGAGGAGCATTACTTGGATTTGTATACATTCAGAGGCTTCGCAAGGGAAACGACTGGTCAGCCCCGTTCGTAAAACTTTTTTCGCCTAAACCCAGCAAATCACCTCTCAAAGTGGCTTATCGTGCTGAGAAACCGTCCTTGCAGAGTAAAGAAAAATCAAACGAGCAGATCATCGATGAAATCCTTGACAAGATCTCAAAGTTTGGTTACACCAGTTTGACAGAAAGGGAAAAGCAACAGCTTTTCAGGGCAAGTCAGGATATCGACTAGCTGAATGAACGGAAGAAAGGCGGCCGAAAAACACCTTAGTTTTATTGAGCGAGTCGCTTTTATGGCTAATTGGGTAGTTGCCCTTAGCCTTGTGGCTAGTTACCTGGCGACTTATGTAGCGCCCGAAAAATTTTGGCCCTTGGCTTTCTTTGGGCTAGCTTACCCTGTTCTACTTATTCTCAACCTTTTCTTTTTGGTGTACTGGGTGATTTTGTGGAAACGGTGGTTCCTCCTATCACTTACCGTCGTTCTGGCAGGCTACAGGTTCCTTGCCGACACGATCTCTGTAAATGGTTTAATTGAAACGCCAGTGAAGGTAGCGTCTGTCGAGGCCTCAAGGCGTCATTTACGGGTAATGACCTATAATGTACACTTCTTTAGACGTTTTAACGCCGCACTAAGTGCTCCAGTCAAAGAAGCGATGCTCCAACTCATCAAAGAAGAATCTCCTGATGTCTTTTTCGTACAGGAATTTTTCACGCGCAGAAGGGGTGACTATGCACTGGGCGACCGTGTAAAAAAAATCATGCATGCGCACTACATGGCTTATCATGCTTGCGACAGCAACAAATTCGAATCTGTTGGTATCGCGATTTTTTCACGGTATCCCATAAGCCATGTGATGTTTGTACCCCTCGCGACCGAACGAAGATCTGTCAATGGAGTGATTCTTTGCAATATCGCCCTGCCCGGTAAAATTGCGAGGGCGTTTTGCATACAACTTCAATCCATCAACTTTCAAGCCCAGGATTACGAGTTCCTTGACCGTCTTGGCATGGCGTCAGAACCTGAAATGGAGTCTTACAGGCACATTGGAGGAAAACTTAAACTTGCATTTGTAAAGCGAAGCCGCCAGGCGCAGATAGTCGCCAAACTGATTGCCGAAAGTCCTTATCCTGTAATCCTTGGCGGCGATTTCAATGACCCTCCAGTCTCGTTTGCCTTTCATACACTGACTAGAACGCTTCGAAACTGCTTTACGCAAAAAGGGACCGGCTTCGCGTCGACCTATCATGGTGCCTTTCCCAATTTCCAGATTGATTACATTCTTTGTGATTCGGTCTTTCAAGTGGAAAACTACCAGGTCATCAAAAAAGACTTGAGCGATCACTACCCTGTCAGGAGTGATTTATCATTTTAGTATGTTTGCGCATGGAGCACCCCGTGCAGCTGTATAATTCGCTCAGCCGCAGAAAAGAACCATTCATACCCATCGACCCGCCCTTAGTGGGAATTTATGTTTGCGGTCCCACTGTTTATGGCAATGCCCATTTAGGCCACGCGAGGTCTGCTATTTGCTTCGACCTTGTTTTCAGGTATCTCAAGCATCTTGATTATAAAGTACGGTATGTTCGCAACATCACCGATGTGGGCCATTTGGTTGGTGATGCCGATGAAGGAGAAGACAAAGTAGGGCGTAAGGCAAAGCTTGAACAACTTGAGCCTATGGAGGTTGTCCAATATTACATGGATTCCTACCATGCCGATATGGATAGGCTCAACACCCTTAAACCAAGTATCGAGCCCAGGGCGTCGGGTCACATTCCCGAACAGATCAAGCTTATAAAACTAATCATCGAAAAAGGATTTGCGTATGAGGCCGGTGGCTCAGTATATTTTGATCTTGACACCTATTCACGGTACTACACATTCGGTGAGCTCTCTGGCCGGGTTAGGGAAGATCTTATTGCTGGAGCCGGGAATATCCGAAGAGAGCTCGAAGGGCAGCAAGAGAAACGCAGCCCGGCGGATTTCTCTTTGTGGAAAAAAGCTTCCGAGGAACATATTATGCGCTGGGAGTCACCCTGGAGCGACGGCTTCCCGGGCTGGCATCTCGAATGCACCGCAATGAGCACCAAGTATCTGGGGGAGACATTCGACATTCATGGCGGCGGCCTGGATCTTCTTTTCCCGCATCACGAGTCAGAGGTCGCGCAGTCCCATGCCGTAAGTGGTCATGGACCTTCGCGGTACTGGATGCACAATAACATGATCACTATAAATGGGCAAAAGATGGGTAAGTCCCTTGGCAACAGTATAAGTCTTAAAGAGTTCTTCAGCGGGAAACACCCGCTGCTCAAGCGTGCCTATTCCCCCATGACCATTCGCTTTTTCATTTTACAAGGACACTACAGAAGCACACTAGATTTTTCAACAGACGCTTTAGATGCCTCAGAGAAAGGCTTGAAACGGCTCATTAATTCTTACCTGCTGATCGAAAAGATAAAACCCGGGGCACATACTACTTATCCGCTTGATGACTTGTTTAAAAATTGCTACGCTGCCCTCAACGACGATTTTAACAGCCCGGTGGTCATTGCAGAGCTTTTTGAAGCGTCCCGGTTTGTTAACCAGGTGTATGCCGGTGAGGCGACTATGGATAAAGAAGGCCTGGCGGGGGTTCGAGAACTTTACCGTATGTTCCTGTTTGACATTCTTGGTATAAAGCTGGAGACCGAAGATCATAAGGACCTCAAGGAGGTGCTGGACATTCTCATCCAAATACGGGATATCGCCAAGCAAAACAAAGATTATACGATATCGGATTCGATCAGAAACCGTCTTTTTGAAGCCGGTTACCAGTTAAAAGATTCGAAGGAAGAAACCACCTGGTCTAAGATCTGATGCCAAAACCTGTCTCTTACGCGATCGTTTGCCTCGTCGCATTAAGTCTGAATACTGGCTGTAATATGGGGACCAAGCCCGACCCGGCTGCCGGCTCAAGCACGACATCGCTACTAGCACAAAATAAACGATTAGGCCCCCTGTTTAACCAGGATTCGGCATTGAGATACGTCAAGGAGCAGGTTGCTTTCGGACCCCGAATCCCGGGGACCGTTAGTCATGCGAAGTGTCTGGCCTACCTGCAAAGGTTTTTTAAAGATCAGGGCGCAAGCGTTTTTGTACAGCATGGACAGGTTAAGGCGTATACCGGCAAAACTTTCGACGCTCAAAATATCATCGCCTCAATTAACCCAAGCGCAAAAACAAGGATCATGCTCTCGGCCCATTGGGACACAAGGCCATTTTCTGACCAGGACCCCGATCGAAAGAACAAGACCCGGCAAATGGACGGTGCTAATGACGGGGCGAGTGGCGTCGCTGTATTAATGGAGATTGCCCGTAACCTGCGTCAAAAGAATCCCCGTCTTGGCGTAGATCTTATGCTATGGGATGTGGAAGATTATGGAGACGCGAAATCGGGAAGTGATCGTACCTGGTGTCTGGGGACTCAGTATTGGGCAGCTCACCCTCCTGTACCTGGGTATAAGCCACTATACTGCATAAATCTCGACATGGTCGGTGGTAAAAGCGCCGTATTCTACCTTGAAAAGGCTTCTATGAATTTTGCTCCGGCAGTGATGACTAAGGTCTGGGATACGGGCCATGACCTTGGTTTCTCGTCTTATTTCTCGTACGACAAACTAACAAACGATCTTGATGACGACCACATCTACGTCAACAACGATGCGGGAATACCCGCGATAGATATTCTTGACTATAACGATAAGACAGGATTCTATAAATACTGGCATAAACAGGGTGACACATTTATCAACATTGACCCCTTGGTTTTGAAAGCGGTAGGGCAAACAGTACTTGAAACTGTTTATCGTGAAGGAGCTGCTGCTGGTGGTGTCTAGCCGCAGTCTTATTGTGCCCGCGTGCATTGCCTGTTTCTTCTGTTGGTCCAGGCCTGCTGCAGCGCAGCATACTGTAAAGGATACCCGGGTAATGAGTAGCCTGTTAAAGGCCGAAACTGACTTCTCTAAAGATTGCGCCGCTCGAGGGCAGCAAAAAGCTTTTCTCAAGGTCATGGCAGGGGACGCGATCCTCTTTAAGCCCGATCCAGTAAACGGACCCGGATTTGTTAGCCGCAAAATTGATTTCAAAGGAATACTTACTTGGACGCCAACATGGGCCGAAATTTCCAAAGACGGTTACTTTGGCTACACGACAGGGCCGTACACTTACCTTCTCAATGACAGCACCTTTTACGGTGAGTATCTCAGCATTTGGAAAAGAGATCCCTATACGGCGAACTGGCAGCTTTTTGTAGACGCCGGTATTGTTCACCCTAAGCCTAAATACGCAGGAACGGCGGTTTCGTACCCTTTGACCGTTACCACAAAGTATCCTAAGATCTACCCCCGGGTAATAGACGCGAGCAAGAATATTCTTTTATCAAGCGATGTTCTGCTTGCCACCTTGTTAAACACACGCACGGTCGACAAGGCTTACAAAGACTACCTGAGTCCCGAAGCCACGCTACTAGTCGATGGAAGGCTCCCAGTTCGCGGTGTCGATAGCATCACCGCCTTCCTCGCAAAACGCAAAGGTTCTTTTCGGAATACGGCTAAAGCGGCGTTCGTTTCCTTTACCCGGGACCTTGGGTTTACGTACGGCTCAGGAGAATTCATCTCGGCTTACCGTAAACACCCAGCCGATTACCGGTTCAGTTATGTGCGAATCTGGAAGAAGGCTTCAGACGGCTTGTGGCGTATCGCTGTTGAAATGCAAATCGCAGCGAATTAAGCCAGCATTTATTTTGATATTCGGGGTAGCATAACCAAACCAATCATCTTAATGACGACCAAATCAACACTGACAGCTGTTTTTGCGCTTTTATTTTCCGGTTCGGCTGCCATAGCGCAGCAGTTAGGTAAAGATGGGAAAGTCACTACCAAAGATCCGGAAGTGACGGAGTACTACGATCCCGTTCCAAGAGAAGTAACACCTGCTGGCGTTCCCTATGGGGCGCCTTCTGATGCCGACGTGCTTTTTGACGGAAAAGATCTGAGTAAATGGCAAAGCGAAAAAAACAAGACAGCTGCCCCCTGGAAAGTAAGCTCGGGGGTAATGACCATCGTACCTGAAAGCGGCAACATTGCCACCAAAGAGAGTTTTGGGAGCTTTCAGCTTCACATAGAATGGAAGATCAACACTGATGTGAAGGGAAAGGGCCAGGAACGGGGAAACAGCGGTATCTTTTTTCACGGGCTGTATGAACTGCAGGTCCTTGACTCCTATCACGAAGAGACCTATGTAGATGGGCAGGCAGGAAGTATCTATAAACAAGCGATCCCGCTGGTGAACGCCTGCCGTAAACCGGGGGAATGGCAAACTTATGATGTCATATTTACAGCTCCGGTTTTCTATCCCGATAAAAGTGTCATGTACCCGGCCCGGGTTACGGTGTTGCAAAATGGTATTCTCGTCCTAAATAACTTCTCTATTCAGGGCCCTACGCAGTACATAGGCATACCAAAATATACCTACTATGATGGGCGCGGGCCTCTTGTGCTTCAGGACCATCATAATCCTTCCAATTACAGAAACATTTGGATCAGAGAACTGGGTGTGTCAAAATGAGATGAGCTGGACCTGAGCCAGTGGGCTAAATAGATAGACCTTGCGGGTACGCTCCTCAACACACCGGTAGCGCTTGCGAAGTCTTTCACCCTTCAAAAATTTCCTGCCGTTTGACAGGCCGAATATGGTCCCGGCCGGAAGTGTTTCAAGCGCCGCTATTCCGGGTCTTTCCAGGTCGTATCTTGAGAGGAGCCGCATGAGAACCAGGTCAGAGCAGCTGGAGGCAGCTGGGTTATGAAGGTATCTGCTAAGCTGCGGAATCAACTCGGGTTGTAAAACAGTTTCATCCAGAAAAGGCAGCATTAACTCAGCAAAAAGACCTTTCCATTCTATTCCGTGGGGTTTTAGTTTGCCTCTAAATTTCTTCCAGGTTTCGAGATGGGCAAGCTCATGAACCGTTGTGACCAGAAAAGCGTATGGATTAAGGTTGTGGTTGACCGAGATCCGATGTCCTTTCCCATTATACGGATGACGGTAGTCGCCAAGCTTTGTGCTTCGGGCTGCGGTTATCTTAAAAATTACCTCGTTCGCGGTTAACCAATCTCCAATAAGAGGAACGGCCGCCGGAGGTAAGAATTGATGTAGACTGCTTGTGGACTTGGCGCTAACCAAAGCTGTTATTTCATAAACTGGTAGACGAGAAAGCTTGCAACATAAGCAAGACCCGTCATATAAAAGAACTGGATCAGAGGCCACTTCCAATTTTTTGTCTCCCGGTAAACAACTGCAAGCGTGCTGCTGCATTGCATAGCAAAGGCGTAAAAGAGCATGAGCGAGAAAGCCACAGCGACGGTAAATACTGGCCTACCGGTTTCTGGCGAACGGGCGTCCTGCATTTTCTGTTTGACCGAAGTCAAATTATCTTTATCGCCATCAACACTATAGATCGTTGCCATTGTACCAATAAAGACTTCGCGTGCAGCAAACGAAGTAATGAGTGCGATCCCGATCTTCCAGTCATAACCGAGTGGCCTTATCACCGGCTCAATGCCATGGCCCAGCATACCGGCAAAACTATTTTCAAGCTTCTCCGATTTTTCCATGAGCCCTGCCTGGCTTGCGCCATATTTCCGAATGATTTGCGGAGAGGAGTATTTCATGCTTATACGCTGGAAACGCCCTGGCATCCCGTACGAAGCAAGAACCCAAAGAATGACCGATACGGCGATAATGATCTTACCCGCGCTCAAAACAAAGGCCTTCGATTTATCGAGCAGTTCCATCCCCACATTGCTCCATTTTGGCATCCTGTAGATAGGCAGCTCCATAATAAAATAAGTACGTGATTTGCTTTTGACAATCTTTTTCATGGCAAGCGCGGCAAATATGGCCGCAAAAAACCCAATCAGGTACATCATAAGCAGAGTAAGACCCTGCAGGTTGAACACCCCGAAAACATACCGGTCTGGAACGACCAAAGAAATAAGCAGGGTATAGACAGGGAGCCTCGCCGAGCAGCTCATGAGCGGCGTAACTAAAATGGTTATAAGGCGGTCCTTCCAATTCTCGATTGTTCGTGTGGACATAATGGCGGGCACCGCACAGGCCACGCCACTCATTAATGGCACTACAGACTTGCCATTAAGTCCAACCTTCCTCATGAGCTTATCCATCATGAACGAAACACGCGCCATGTAGCCAGTATCTTCCAAAATGGCGATGAAGGTAAATAGTATTACAATTTGCGGCAGGAATACCAGTACGCCGCTAAGGCCGGCAAGAACACCGTCTATAAGAAGATTTGTTAGATCCCCTGCTGGTAGGCGCAAGCGAAGGAATCCTTCGAGCCAAACGAAGCCGTGATCAATGAACTCCATTGGAATTCGTGCAAGACTAAAGATAGATTGGAAAACGCCAAAAAGAATAAGCAGAAAGATAATCAGCCCAAAATATTTATGGGTAAGAACCTTGTCAAGCCGGGTGGTGAAATTTCGTGCGGGTGGAAGAAAATCGTTGGTTACCGTGTCTTCCAGCAGGTGATCGATGAATTTATACCGGGCCAGCGTTTCCTGGGTCTGTACCCGCTGAGAAAAGAACCCAAGCCTGGTTTCAATCTCATCTATAGCAAGATCGGTACCTTCGGCCAGATGAGTGAAAGACTCGTGCTGATGGGCAAGCTGCAAGGCACGGTAGGAATTCCCAACATGGAGTTTTTCTTCCATCCCGTCAATCAGCTGGGGGGCAAGCTCCCTTACCTTGATCGTGTCGACCGCCGGTTCAAGTGTGTTACAGTGTTCTAATACGACCAGTAATTCTTCAAGACCTTTACGGTCACGTGCATTTAGACTTAGAACTGGTACGCCAAGCCTGGCCGAAAGGGCCGTAGTATTGATGTTTAAGCCCTTCTTCAAGGCGACATCGATCATGTTTAGAACCAGGACGGCTGGTATCTTCAAGTCGGCGACCTGCGTAAATAAGAGAAGATTTCGTTTAAGATTACTCGCATCGGCGATAACAATGACCGCATTAGGATAGTCGTTATGATCAGGATCGCATAAGACCCTGAACGCGATCTTTTCATCGGCAGCCTTAGGATAAAGGCTATAAATACCTGGAAGATCGATCAGTTCGATCTCCTGTCCCGAAGGTAGCTTAACGGTACCTGATCTTTTTTCAACGGTCACTCCGGCAAAATTCCCAGTCTTTTGGCTTAAACCTGTGAGGTCATTGAACAATGTAGATTTTCCCGTATTCGGGTTCCCTATCAGTGCAACCTTAAGCATGCTCGTACAAAGAATTACCTGATTAACACAGTAGCGGCTTCTTTAAGTCTTAGGCTAAGCTCATAACCAGATACCTTAATCGAAATAGGGTCTCCAAATGGAGCGATTTTGACTAGCCAAACGACTTCACCCGGCAAGCACCCCATCTCCATTAGTTTGACTGACATATCTATATCCGTAAAGCGTTCTATAACAGCCTGTTGCCCAACTTTAAGATTTGTTAAATTCATGCTATCAGTGTGTGCAAGATAGCATTATTTATAATAATTCCAAATAAGGTATGACTTTATTGGACACCTAAGCTCGCGTCAAGTGCACAACAGCAGGAGAGTGTACAGAACTCACATGGGGGCAGTGGCAGCGTGAGGCGCATGAGCTTAGCCAAAGAATTGATGGAAAAAAAAGGTAAAACACCCAGGTAAAGTGGCTTCGTTTCATGACTTTAGTTTTAACGGGTGAACTCAGTTCGTTTTCTGAAAAATAATGGGTCAATGAGAACAGCTACCAACGCTCCCGAGACATCAGCGGCGAAATCATACCAGTCAGCAGATCTGTAGGTAAAGATGTATTTCTGAAGCAGCTCAATTAAACCACCATAAAATGCGCCAAGACCCAGGATTAAGAGACTTAACAGTATACGGGGAAAATGGGCGTTTTGTTGCTTTCTTGTCTCGTAAACTATCAACAAGGATAAAATGAAGAAGAACAGAAAGTGAACGAGCTTATCAAAGTTATGGATGTGGATAAGGTTAGCCGCTGGGATATAACTCATTTTTACCGAACAGAGAACAAAGATCAAAATACACCAGAAGAAGGTTAAGGGAAATTTCCGTATCAGAGCCATGGGCTAGGAAACGCCGATCTGATCTTTATATTCGTCGGCACCAAGCAAAGCTTCAACTCCTTTAAGGTCAGTAACCTTGATCTTAACCATCCAGCCTTCACCGTATGGATCAGAATTAATAAGCTCGGGTTTAGATTCCAAGACTGAGTTAACCTCAGTAATACTGCCTTCAACCGGCATAAATAGGTCAGAAACAGTTTTTACGGCTTCTACCGAACCAAATACGTCTCCGGGCTTGAGATCTTTTCCCTTCGAGGTAACATCCAGATAAACAATATCACCAAGCTCGCTTTGAGCAAACTCCGTAATACCTACGGTTGCAGAATCCCCTTCAATTCTAATCCACTCATGGTCTTTAGAATACTTAAGTTCAGCGGGAACGTTCATGTGCTAATTAAATTTAACGTAAATATAATAATCTTCTTTAGGTCACTTTCCTAAACCTTAAATGCTGAAGAAGGAGCGCTGTCGCAATTGCCACACCGCAGATAAATCCGATCACGGGCGCTGTGGTGACACTCATTCCCCAGCCAGAAACGTAGGCCCCTATGACGTCGCACAGGTTGACGATCGCCATGTAGGTGGTGAATTGTGAGCCTTCTACCTTAGCGAGGCACAAAGCCATAAGCACAGGCATTGCGGCGACGCTAAACATAGGGTCAGCAAGATTGTATACAATAATTCCCCCTAAGCTTACTGCTCTGTGAACCCATAAATACCCTAAACTGTCGAAGACAAGAAAGAAGACGCAGATCGAGATAACGACCAGCAACTGAAGCTTGCCCGGTCCGATACGGTCGGCAAGAATACCGCCGCCCAGGGTGACTATAATTGTGAGTATGCTACCCCAGGTCCCTTGAAAGACCGATAAATAATTGTCGTCCCAATGCAGATTGTGTATGAGGTGGAACGACAAAGAACGAAAGAAGGTGTTCATGCATAGATAGACAAGCGCAATAAGCCCAAAAACTCGAAGACTCTTTTTGTGAACTACCCCATCGTAAAGGCGTTTGAAAAGCCATTTAAGGTCGGGATTTTCGATCTGCGGTCGTACAGTAGCATCGTTTTTCTTTACCGAAAACGAGGGGAGATAGCTGTCTGTGCGATCGACCTTGGTGATGTAAGTCGCGACACTGAAAACAAATAGAATGAGCGACTGCCCTGCCGCCGCGTAATAAAATCCATAGTAGTGAAGTATCGTTGAAAGGCCTGCAGAACCTATAGCGAGGCCAAAAATTAGCCCAGCCCGCATGAAAGCATTTACTCTCCCCTGCTCCTTGACCGGGACGATTGCAATAGCGGTCGCGTCCACGCTGGCATCCTGAACCGAAGCGAAAATGCTGTGGGTAAAGAAGATCGCCGCGATTAGTGGAAGCTGGGCAACAGGATCCTTGACTGGAAGAAGACTTAAGGTCGCCGCCAGTGCGACCAGCTGGGAAAAAACAATCCAATGCTTTCTGTGACCCATGGACGAAAACTGGAACCTGTCTATGAGCGCGCCCCAAATGAACTGAAATACCCAGGGAATACCGATGAATGCGTCAAACCCGCCTATCGCCGGGGCACTAACTCCTTTGCCTATAAGGTAATTGGCAATTGCGGTTATAGCAAACCCTGCAGGTATTCCCTGCATCGAGTACAGGTAAAAGAAAGTAAAGTACCGCAGATTAGCGCTTTCTCGTAAGACTGGCAGCCTGTAGGACAAGTTTAACTTGGAATACGTTGATGTCGAGCTGCCTGAAAGTAGAATGACCTGAATTTTTGTCCCGCAAATATATTTTTTCTTTTGCCCTCAAAGCGAGCAAACCCTTGTTTTGTCCTCGGAGCCGTTAACAACACTATAAATTTTACGGGTGTGCCATAAAATTATTACGAGTCTGGTTGAATGCAGAGCGTTTCACGCTTGACATTTGCACTGGTAGGAACAATTGTCGAAATAATGGCAGGAGGGGGAATAGTGATTAAAAGAACACGGCCAATTACTATTACATGACACATATAACATTCATTTTGCCGGGGAGAGGCACAAAGCCGGTAGGAGGGTTTAAGATTATTTATGAATATGCTAACCGGCTCTCAGCGCGGGGGATGCGAATTACACTGGTGCACACGGCCTGGTTATATAAATCGCATAAACTCGCGTCTGGCATAGGCCGCTATATCTACTGTGTCTTATTTTATTGGTTATATAAGAAATGGTTTACCCTTAGTCCGGCTGTAAACAGTAAATGGGTGCTTACACCTTCAGCGCCGTTCATTCCAGACGCCGACTTTGTGTTTGCTTCGTCCTGGGAAACAGCAGAGCACGTTGCCAGTTTGCCTTCGGAGAAAGGCATAAAAATGTACCTCGTTCAGGCAGATGAATCTGAATACAAGCTTGCGAAGGATAACGGGTGGAAGGAGCGGGTGCTAAAAACCTGGAACCTTCCACTGCAGAAGATCGCGGTGAGCTCTTGGTTGCAGCAAAGGATCGAGGAGACGGGCAGTTCGGCCTACAGGGTCTTTAACGGTCTTGATTTCAAAAGTTTCACTGTAAAAGTGTCCATTGAATCCAGAATAGAGCCGGTAGTTATGATGCTTTATCATGCGTCAACCGTTAAAGGCTGGATAGAAGGCCTCGCTGCCTTACGGCTGGTACATGAGGAGATCCCCGGGCTTCGTGTCATCCTGTTTGGTGTTCCGGGGAGACCCAGAATCCTGGAAAGCTGGATAACCTATTACCAGTTGCCGCCTATCGAACAGCTCGTTGAGCTTTATAACCGTTCATCCATCTTTTTGTCACCTTCACATTCAGAAGGCTGGGGCCTTACCGTGTCTGAGGCTATGCAGTGCGGTTGCGCGGTGGTAAGCAGTGATATTGGCGGATTCAAGGACTTTGTTCATGACAGGGTTACTGGCCTTGTCTTCGCGGTTAAAAACGTCTCTCAAATCGTTTCGCGTGTATTAGAGCTGATCGCTAACCCGCCATTGCGTATCACCCTTGCTCGGAACGGGAACTCCCTAATCCAGCAGTTTACTTGGGAACGGGCTGTGAGAGACATGTCAGGGGTTCTAACGCAGTTAAAGCCATGAACTCGGTGTGTATGGCGACTTACAATGGAGAAAAGTTTCTAGAAGATCAGTTGTCCTCAATCCTCGTTCAGCTTGAGCCCGAGGACGAGTTAATCATTTCTGACGACAGCTCTTCGGATCGAACCGTTGAAATCATCCAACGATTCTCAGATGATCGTATACGATTTCTTGGATCCTTCAACTTTCGCAACCCGATAAAGAATTTTGAAAACGCACTAAAAAGTGCAAAGGGGAACTGTGTATTTCTCGCTGACCAGGATGATATCTGGTTGAACGAAAAATACCCGCAGATGGTAGAACTTCTAAAACAATATGATCTGGTCATTAGTGACTCCATGATCGTAGATGAAGACCTCGCGTTACTCAACCCTTCTTTTTTCAAATATTTTGGGTCGGGTAAAGGAATTATCAAGAACATAGTACGAAGTTCTTATTATGGAAATTGCATGGCCTTCAGGAAAAAGGTGCTTGACGCAGCACTCCCATTTCCAGATACTAAAGAAATTGGTCATGACCTTTGGATTGGTCTTGTTGCCGAAATCACCGGCAGTGTATACTTCTACGAAAAACCCTTAGTTCTCTACCGGAGACATAAGAATACATTTACAACTTCGAGCACAACCCAAAAACGCAGTCGAACATTTTCCAAAATGTTGATCGGCAGGCTTATCATGTTAAAAGAGATTACCAAATTCTATACTAATTCTTTGTTATGGAAACCGGGCTCGTATCAATAATTACACCTGTATATAATGGTGCCAGATTCGTTAGACAAACTATCGAGTCAGTAATAAAACAAACTTATCCCTTATGGGAAATGATCATTATAAATGATGGGTCGACAGATGATAGTAAATTGATCGTTGAGTCTTACCAGCAGGCCGATAGCCGTATCCAATTAGCCCACCAGGTTAACGGGGGCTCAGCGGTAGCCCGAAACAATGGGATCAGACGCGCGAATGGACAGTATATATGCCTTTTAGATGCTGATGACACCTGGGAACCCGATTTCCTAGAGTCGCAACTTGAATTTATGAAAGAAAAGAATGCTTCGCTGGTCTATTCTTCCCATACCCGGGTTGATGAGGATTCAAACGAAGTGCTCAAACCGTTTATGGTTCCGCCCAAGACGAACTACCATGAACTTTTAAAAACATGCTCTATCTCATGTCTTACCGGTGTGTACGACACACAGCATTTTGGGAAAGTATACCTGCAGGAAGACTTCAAAAGCTTACGAGACGATTATATTTACTGGCTTGAAATAATTAAAAAAGCGAAAGTAGCGTACGGGAATCCTAAAGTGCTGGCTAACTACCGCATACTTAAAAAATCGGCGAGCCGCAATAAAGTGAAAGTAATAGGGCCGCAATTTAAAGTACTTCACAAAGTGGAAAAGCTTAATTTGATCCAGAGTGTATATTACCTCATTAATTGGGCTGTGTATGGCTATTTAAAATATAAGGATTAGAAGGCAATAGTCCGGCCTGATATTTTCCTCTATATAAAAAATACATTAGTTACCGCCTGTTTTTCGTAATCTTGCGAAAAAAAACTGAAAACACATGTTATGCCCGAATACGATTTCCTCATTGTAGGTGCTGGACTGTATGGGTCAATTTTTGCTCATGAAGCGACGAAAAGGGGAAAGTCATGCTTTGTTATTGATAAAAGGAATCATATAGCAGGAAATATTTTTTGTGAGCAAATTGAAGGAATTAACGTTCATAAATATGGAGCGCACATTTTTCATACTAGCAATAAAGGTATTTGGAACTATGTAAATACTTTTTGCGAATTCAATAGATATACCAATAGTCCAGTTGCGAATTTTAATGGCGAATTATATAATCTGCCATTTAATATGAACACTTTCTACCAGTTATGGAAAGTTAAAACACCACAGGAGGCAAAAGATAAGATCCGGGATCAGATAAAAAGTTTGAACATTTCCGAACCCAAAAACCTCGAAGAACAGGCCCTTCTACTAGTAGGTCCCGATATCTATTATAAGCTTATAAAGGGATATACCGAAAAACAGTGGGGCCGTCAAGCCACTGAACTTCCAGCCTTCATCATTAAGAGGTTACCGGTCAGATTTACATTTGATAACAATTATTTCAATGATACTTACCAGGGAATTCCAATAGGAGGCTATACAAGGATCATCCAAAAGATGCTCGAAGGAATTGAGATGAGTCTTAACACAGACTTTTTTCAAAATCGGGCCGAGCTTGTTTCTAAGGCTGAGAGGATCGTTTTTACCGGGATGATCGATCAATACTTTAATTACAAATTAGGGACACTGAATTATCGTAGCCTCGATTTTGAAACTGAAGTACTGCCAGTCGCAAACTACCAAGGTAACGCTGTCATAAATTATACAGACACCGAAACCAAATACACCCGGATAATCGAACACAAACATTTTGAATTTGGTGAGCAGGAACACACGGTCATTACCCGTGAATACCCAAAGGATTGGTCACCTACTGCCGAACCCTACTATCCCGTAAATGACGCTCAGAATAATGAGCTGTTCAAAGCCTACAAGTCTCTTGCCCAGCTGGAAGACAACGTCATTTTTGGCGGGAGGCTTGCAGACTATAAATACTATGACATGCATCATGTAGTCGGCTTGGCATTGAAAAAAATTCAAGAGGTTTTCAAGGAGCCTGAGCTGGTGGAGCTGTAGGGGTTAATCGTGTAGGTTAAAGAAGTTCGCGTGCTGTACGACTGGTTATATGTTTGATTATTTGATTGTTGGTGCCGGTTTTTCTGGTAGCGTACTTGCCGAGCGAATTGCATGTCAGCTCAATAAGACCGTTCTCCTGGTTGATCGCCGTGACCATATAGGAGGCAATGCTTATGATGGCTATAATGATGCTGGAATACTTTACCATAAATATGGACCTCATTGGTTCCATACAAATGACAAAAAGGTCTTTGACCACTTATCCCGCTTTACCGACTGGCGTTTCCACTACCACCGTGTTCGTTCTTCGGTAGATGGCTTGCTTGTTCCGTTTCCCGTCAACAGAGATACACTCAACATACTATACGGGCTAAAACTCGAATCACCGGAGGGTGTACAGTCTTTTTATGACCAAGTCAAAAAGGAAATAAAAAATCCAGCGAACTCCGAAGAGATGGTCATTAGCCAAATTGGGGTTCCTCTTTACGAAAAGTTCTTCAAAGGGTATACGATCAAACAATGGGACATTCAACCGAAAGATCTCGCGGCAAGTGTTACCGCCCGTATACCGGTCAGGACCAACGGTGATGACCGGTATTTTACCGACACCTACCAGGGAGTTCCGAAAAACGGCTACACCGAACTTTTTAAGAAGATGCTGGCCCATTCCAATATTTCTGTTCTACTCCAGACAGACTATCGAAAGATCATAAATGAAGTGAGTTTTAGAAAGATGATCTACACCGGTCCGATCGATTCCTTTTTTGATTACCGGTTTGGAAAGCTGCCCTACAGGTCACTCCGGTTTGAGCATGAAACCTTAAACCAGGAGAAATATCAGGATTATCAGCAGATCAACTATCCCAATGAATATGATTTCACCCGTATCGTAGAATGGAAGCACGCCACTGGTCAAAAAAGTGCGCAGACAACCATCACCCGTGAATACTCACTTGCAGCCGAAGGAGATCAGGAAAAATACTATCCAATCCCGAGGAGTGATAATCATGATCTTTTTAACAAGTACAAGCACGAAGCCGACAAGCTGGACGAAGTCCTGTTCTGCGGAAGACTTGCCGATTACAAGTATTATAACATGGACCAGGTGATAGCACGAGCGCTTATGCTATTCGATCAAAAAATCAAATTGTCACCAGCATTATGAGAGCTTCCTTTGTGATCGTAAACTATAACAGGAGAGACGAGCTACTCATTACCATCGCTAAAACAAAAGAATTGATTGTTGACGACCGCAATTATGAACTCATTGTCGTCGACAACGCTTCGGTCGATGGTAGTGCTGCAGCGGTCGAGGCGGCCCACCCAGACGTCATTGTTTTAAAACGCGCTCAAAACATTGGAGCACCGGCGTGGAATGATGGTTTTAGAATAGCGAGCGGTAAGTATTTTATAATTATTGACGACGACAGCCACATAAAATCAGGTTTGGAAGCTGCTTTGGATTACTTGGACCATTACGAAGATATAGGGGTGCTTGCTCTAAATGTCTTAACCGGGCCTTATACCAGCAAACTATGGAATTGGAAAGACAAGCAACAGATAGCCGGCTTCATTGGCTGCGGGGCTATTTTTCGTAAAGAAACCTATGATAAGGTAGGTGGTTATGCAGATTGGATCTTTTTATATGTCAATGAATGGGATCTGGGTTTGCGGGTAGTGGATGCTGGTTACCGCATTGAATTTTTTGAGGCGTGTGAAGTTATTCATCGTGCAAGCGCGATCAATAGGACCAATAAACGCCTGATGATGTTTGTGACCAAACATGAAATGGCCATTGTCTATAAGTATTTCCCGGCCCGGCGCTGGAAATATTTGTTACGTATCGTGATCAACGCCACGAAAGGAATAAAGACGTTGTCGCTTAAGGGGATCTGGTGGAACATCCTGGGCATGAATGAATTTTTAAAGATCAGGAAGTCCCTGGTCTACACCCCAGTCTCTCCAAAGACCCAAGAATTGTTTTTGCAGGATTTCAAGGGGACCCGGCCTAATTTTTCGTTCATCAAGAGAGAATTGTCTGGTTTGCTGGTTCCGGGTGATAAAGCGGCACAGCCTGAAGAAACAAAAGCGTATCCATGAAAATTTCATTCGTCATTCTAAATTATAACCGTGAAAAAGAACTCCTTACAACTCTTGAGAAGACCTTCAATTTGATGGCGCAATACCCGGCGGATTATTTTGAAGTGATCGTGGTGGACAATGCCTCTTCTGACAGCAGCGTAAGTTCAGTTAAAAATTATTTCCCCAGGGTAACGCTGGTTGAAAGGCGTATGAATAACGGGATCGCGGGGTGGAACGATGGTTTTAGCAGTGCCTTAGGAGAATACTTTATCGTGCTGGATGACGACAGTAATATTGAAAGTGGTCTTGATGAGGCTATTGATGTTCTCAACAAGCATAGGGAAATAGGTATTCTAGCCTTAAAGGTTACAGGTGGAGCGTTTCCTACAGATTACCTGGTCCACATGGAAGATAATATAGATTTCATAGGTTGCGGGGCAATTATTCGCAAGGAGCTTTTCGACAAGATCGGAGGCTTTGCCGAATGGCTTTTTATCTATACTCATGAGTGGGAATACGCGATAAGATGTCTGGATGCAGGTTATAAGATCAAGTACTTTGAAAACTGCACCGTTACCCATCGCACCAGCAGTATAAACCGTACCCAGGAAAGGCTAAAAGTGTTCTCGGTCAGAAATGAAATGGCCATTGTCTATAAATTCTTCAACCTGGAAAGCCGCAACAAGTATGTGATGCGCGTCTACCTTAACAATTTAAAAGGAGTCTATCGTTTAGGACTCAAATCTATTCCTTGGTATTTAAAGGCGCTTAATGAGTTCTTCAAATTAAAGAAGTCTTTAATCCACACCCCGGTAAGCAAAGAAGTTCAGGATTTTTACAGCAAGAGCTCCTGGTCGACACGAAGGTTCCTAAACATCATTTGAATCACACCTATACCCTGACAGGATGAAGTACCAGTTAAACATTGACCTTAAAGATCGCTATAGTAACCTCGCGAGCAGCAAGGCCCTGGTTGACTGCGAAGCGATTCTTCGTGAAAAGGATTATAAGAGCGTTCATTTTGATTTTGACCGCGACTCTCGACGCAAATTGCTTAGTCTGCTGCGTCTAACGGCCCAGCTAACGTCCTGGGTGATGTCTGTTAAACAAAACTCTCTAGTTTTGGTCCAGTATCCCCTCATCGGTGTGAACCGCTTCTTCGAAGTTTTTATCAAAGTGTTAAAGTTTAAAAACTGCACCGTCGCGGCTTTGATCCATGATATAGATTCGCTGCGGTATCATACGACTGAAGACAAGGTCCTCAAGGAAATCAAATGGCTAAACGCCTATGACGAGCTCATTTCTCATAACGGTCCGATGAGCAAGTGGCTTAAATCAAAAGGGGCATTGTCTGAGATTAAAGATCTTACGCTTTTTGATTATTTGTTTGATCATGACAATAAGGTGGAGCGTTCTCAAGCTTTCATTCAGAATAAATATCAAGTAGTCTATGCCGGTAATCTCAACAGGGGGAAGTTCATCGACAAGCTATCCCAGGTTGCAGGCATTTCCTTTATCTTATACGGTCCGGCAGCGAGCCCGGCCACTTTTGAAGGCCAAAGTAACGTGACCTGGAAAGGGATCTTTAGTTCTGAAGATATCGTCGCAAAGCTCGAAGGAACGTTTGGTCTCATTTGGGACGGCGACAGTATCACCAGTTGCGAAGGGTTGTACGGCGATTATATAAGATATAATAACCCCCATAAATGTTCACTTTACTTTGCAGCAGGGCTGCCGGTGATCGTCCCCAGAAAGGCAGCGGTTTGGTCGTTTGTTGAGAATAATAAGCTTGGTATTGGAATTGATGACCTCAGTGAGGTGCCCAGCCAAATACATCAGATATCACGCGAAGAGTACTCGGCCATGTTAAGTAATGTCGCTTTGGTAAGAAAACGTTTAAAAGCTGGTCAGTTTTTAGCGGCCGCTGTGGACTCTATCGAGTTTGAGCGAGGATTACTTAAGTCCAAAATTCAACTTAACTAATGGCTACCCAGACAAAATCGCCGATAAAGGTCTTAAAGCAGCTGTTACGCTTAAACTACAATTTTTTAAGAGAACAGCTATCTGAATCTCAGGCAGCACTAGGCGATCATGCGGTTAAAGCTCTTGAAGCGCTGTTCCCAAAACGTGAAGTACTTCATGGTCCTTTTAAGGGGATGAAATACGCCAGTTTTGAAGCCGTTTGCAGTGCGGTATTTCCTAAACTGCTGGGTTCCTACGAACAGGAGATCCAGCAGGAAATACTCCGTTTTATCGCTGATAAACCGCGTTTGATCCTTGACATTGGCAGTGCCGAGGGCTATTACGCTGTCGGGCTTGCCCGGCTCCTGCCCGATTCTAAAGTCATCGCGGCAGACACTTCAGAAACAGCCCGCAGGTTATGCGCAGCCGCGGCCGCCCTGAACAAATGCAGCAATGTCACTGTTACGGGCACGATCGACCCTGCTGCACTAACGAAGTTTGAGCTTGAAGACGCCTTTATTTTATGCGACTGCGAAGGGTATGAAAAGGAACTTTTTATCCCCTCTCTTCTTCCGGCTTTAAAGCACACAAAGCTGATCATTGAAACACACGACTTTATTGACCCGTCGATCTGCGAGTACCTTGAATCGCTTTTTAGGGAAACCCATTCCATTAAAGTCGTGTCCAGTACCGATGACCTGCTTAAGGCTAAATACTATCACTATCCCGAACTTGATTCCCTAACTAAAAAGGAAAAGCTTAAGGTCGTCGCCGAATACCGGCCTTCGATTATGGAGTGGCTTATTCTTCGACCTAAAACGACCGAAACATGATCGACAAGGCAACCAAGCTATTGCGCAAGGCTGGTGTCGACAAGGCGATCGCTTACACGGTTTCGGGTCGCATGGTCCAGGCTGCTGGAAGCGTCGGAATATTGTTTTCGATCGCTCATTATCTCACAAAGGTCGAGCAGGGCTACTATTACACATTTTCAAGTATCATGGCCATACAGATTTTTTTTGAACTGGGCTTCAATACGGTCATAACTCAGTTCGCGGCACATGAGATGGCTAACCTTCACTGGGTAAATAATGAAGAGATCGCCGGTAATCCTGTATCCTTATCGCGTCTCGCTCATCTTCTTCGCTTGTGTTTCAGATCATTTACACTGATGGCGCTCGCCCTTCTCGCCGTTCTTATTACGACAGGGTTCGTATTTTTTCTCTACTATCACAACAAAAACGGCGTGAACTGGCAGGGACCCTGGTTGGTCCTTTCATTGACAACTGCGGGCTTTTTTCTTGTCGATCCCTTGATGTCATTTTTACAGGGACTTAACAAGGTAAAAGATCTTGCGCGCTACCGGGTCTATATGTCGGTTTGCTACATCGTTTCTGTAATCCTTTTTCTTGTTGCGGGATTCAAATTATATGCGCCCGCGCTTTCGTCTATGCTCAGTCTCGTATGCCTCCTGGGATGTCTGTTCTTTTCGCCCTACAAATCGACGATCTTAAAGCTATGGAAATGTGCAGGCGAATGGAAGATCAGCTACCGGCAGGAGATCTTTCCGTTTCAATGGAAGATCGCCGTCAGCTGGATAAGCGGCTACTTTATCTATACCATTTTTAACCCGGTGCTTTTTGCGACAGAGGGAGCTGTAGTTGCTGGACAAATGGGCATGACCCTTGCCGGATTTGCGGGAGTAGCGTCCCTGGCCGGCAGCTGGATCTATACGAAGATCCCCGCTTTCTCGGCACTTATCGCAAAACGGCAATTTGCTGAATTGGACGAACGCTTCAACAGGACACTTTTTCAGTCCCTTTCAATCTGCTTAGCCGGCCTAATCACCTACTTTGTGCTGGTACATGTCATGCAGGCGGAGAACTTCTCCCTTGGCAAGCGGTTTCTTCCGCTGCTTCCTTTCTTGCTGCTGGTATTCATCGCCTTTATTAACCAGGTGAATTATTCGCTTAGTACGTATTTGCGGTGTCACAACAAAGAGCCCTTACTGGTTCAATCTGCCGTGATCGCGGCGCTGTCCTGTATATCGACCTTTATTTTCGGGCGAATGTATGGAGTAATGGGCATAACGATTGGCTACCTCACGGTTGTAACCATTAGCTTGCCCTGGACCATTTTTATTTTTAACAAACGAAAAAAGGAATGGCATGCCGGGGAAGAGCTGGACTACGGATTGCTTGACCACGTACCTGACTTGCCTGCAGATTCAATGTCGATCATCAAATGAAGATCTTACATGCCGGTTGGGGATTTTTACCATTCAGGAAGGGCGGCCTCATTGAGTACGCCGAAGATCTCATGCAGATCCAGGTGCAGAAGGGGTATGAGGTCAGTTATTTTTGTACGGGAAGACATAACATTTTTTTGCCCTCTTCTACACTTAAAAAGTGGAAACACGACAAAGGTTACCAGGTGTTTGAGCTAATGAATCCGCCGATTGTCACAGGGCTTGACTTTGGGATGGACCAACCGAGGCTTGATTATTCAGACAAACAAACTCAGGATGTCTTCCTTGCCGTAGTCGCTGATGTAAAGCCTCAGATTGTTCATTTTCAGGAACTGCTGGGTCTCCCTACTGCTCTTCTAAGCACCTTGAAGGCCCTTGGGATCTTAACCGTATACACGGCAGAAGACTACTTCCCGCTTTGTCCAACCCTCAAACTGGTGACTTACGAGCGGCAGCTTTGTTCGATCAAAGGACCCGAATTGGGTAAGGTATGCGCGGTATGCTGCCGGGAAGCGCCTATAAATAACGTCTTGTACAAGTTAAAATCCACGTACAAGATCTTTAAAAATCCGTTTTGGCGTCAATTAAGGCCATCCTTTCTGAAATGGCACCCGGCCCTTTATGCATTCCTTACGAAACGAAAGCAGTCGGCAGGTGACCTATTACCGAGGGGTCTAGAAGAACGGAAGGCATTGAAAGTGCATGAATTTAACGAAAGAAGATTACAAAATTTACAGAATCTGACATCATGTGATCTCATAATCGCCATGTCAACACGGGTAAAAGAGATTTTTACCTACTACCATCCTTTCACAAACATTATAACGCTCAACCTCACACTGAACCACATAAGCTGGCTGTTGCCGAATAAAATTGAACCTAAGGCTAATGAGCACTTGGTGCTTGGTGTTATTAACGCTATGGGTACCTATTCAAAAGGAAGGGATCTCCTTTTTGAACTTTTTGAGTTAATAAGCGCGACATCGCTTGCAGATAAAATAACCCTAAATGTTCTGGGCGACGTTTTTGGCGACACCCCTTCCCGGTTGAAAGCGTATAAGTTCATACACTATCGAGGCACTTACAAGACCAAAAATTTAAACGACCTTTTAGAATCGCTTAAGATCCAGGTTGGGCTAGTTCCTTCAGTTTGGGAAGAGGCTTACGCCTACGTAGGTATTGAATTCCTCGCTAAAGGAATTCCAGTGATCGGCAATCAGATCGGCGGGATTACCGATTACCTTTTTAACGACGAAACAGGCTGGCTAAACCCAGGGTGTACAGCACAAGGGATATATCAGATCATCGCCAACCTGGTAAAGGATCCAAGTCAAATCGTACATGTAAATCGTAATCTAATCTCAAACAGGTCCAAATACATTAAGACCCTTGACGTCCATTTCAATGAAATGGATCACCTCTATACGAATTTAATTGCTGGTGGATTAACACATGAAACGCCGTCACGGAATGCGTTAAACTGATGGCAAAACTCAAGATCATTCCAGAAACACCTGTTCCCGGGGAGGAGCAATTTTCGCGCGAAAGTAAGGAAGTTACGCTCAAGGAAGTCATCCTCAAGATCCAGGACTGGATAAGATACCTGGCCTTGAAATGGCTGCTTCTGCTTTTTTTTATTCTGGCAGGCGCGGCGATCGGCTTTCTATACGCCTTATTGAAAAAGCCTGTCTATAACGCCGAGCTTACCTTTGTTTTGGAAGATGATAAGGCAGGAGGACTGGGTTACGCCGCCGGTCTAGCAAGTCAATTTGGTCTGGATATCGGGGCAGCCTCGACGAGCAGCGCCTTTTCAGGTGATAATATCATTGAGCTTCTAAAGTCGCGTGCCTTAATTCAAAAGACATTGCTTACTCCCGTTGAAATAGGCGGCCGGCTGCAGACTTTAGCAGACATGTATATTAGCGCAGGTGGCCTGCGAAACAAATGGAAAGACGACAAAGCGCTTCAAAAAATCCAGTTTGACCCAGCTTTGAGCCATGCCCCGTTGTCCTTAAAGCAAGACTCTTTGCTGGGTGAATTTCATTCAGAAATCGTCGACCGCAGTCTTACGGTCGACCGCCTCGACAAACGGCTCAGTATTATCGCTCTGAAGATGCTTTCTGGCAATGAACTCTTCGCTAAAGCATTTTGCGAAACCCTCCTGAAAAACGTCTCTCAGTTTTATGTCGAATCAAAGACCAAGAAAGAAATACAGAACGTCCAGATCCTGCAGCACCAGACAGACTCTGTACGAAGGCAGCTCAACTTAGCCATCTCAGGTGTCGCCTCATCCCTTGACATTAATCCCAATCCCAACCCAACGCTGCAGATATTGCATGCTCCTTCGCAGCGCAGGCAGGTCGACGTGCAGGCAAACACGGCCATTCTAAATGAACTGGTGCGCAATCTTGAAATTTCAAAGGTCACGCTACGAAAAGATACCCCACTGATCGAAATCATTGATCATCCAATCCTACCGCTCAGAAAAACAACCTTAAGCCCATTAAAAGCGACGTTGGCGGGGGCCGCCTTTGCGGGGTTCTTTGTTATTTTTCTCTTCACCCTGCAGATGGTGTATAAAAGTATTATGGCCTGATGGTCATTTATTTTGTAATCTATTTGGCTCTCTTTGCGCTCGGTATACACAGTTACAAGCATTCCCGACAGCTGTGGGTGATCTTAGTTTGTGCAATGCTGGTTTGTTTTGCCGGCTTTAGGGGCCCCGAGGTGAGTGGCGACTATATTAATTATATTGACTTTTTCAAAAACATTAAGGGATCTGCCGGCTTAAATTTCATCGCCTTTGTAGAGCCCAGCTTTGTCCTGTTCTCATTCCTTCTGCCCAGCCTGCGATGGGTGGTACTCCTTTATGCCTTGCTCGGGGTCCTTTTTAAAGTTTATGGAATTAAAAATCTGACGCCGTTCGCCTTCCTCTCTTTTGCTTTGTGGTTTTCTAACTATTTCCTGGTCCAGGAGATGAACCAGATTAGAGCGGGGGTGGCCATCGGATTACTTCTCCTCAGCATCCCGTATATCGTCAACCGAAACCTTTGCCATTTCTCATTGCTGGTCGCCTTAGCGACAATGTTCCACTATTCGGCCCTTGTATTCTTTCCCCTCTATTTTCTTAATTCCAAAAAGATCCCGCCATTTTATTTTGTTTTTATTCCACTGGCGTACCTTCTTCATGCAGGCGGAATCGGATTTATTAATATCCTGAATCACATCCCAATAGCGGCGCTGCACAGCAAACTCGAGGCTTACAACTACCTTTATTCGATTGGACTCTTTACCGAGATAAGCCTTTACAGCCCTGTGATCATGTTCAGGCTAATCATCCTTTACATCTTGCTTAGTAAATGGAAAACATTACAGACTCAAAATAGATACACAGTCGTCCTCTTGAAGTCTGCCGTATTGTCGATCGCCCTGCTGATCCTGTTTTCCGGGCTTCCTGTTTTCAGCATCAGGATTTCGGAGATATTCGCAAGCGCCGAGATCATTCTTTTACCTTTTTTACTTTACCTCTACCGGCCAAGCTATGCGGTCGTCCTGTTCCTGTTCCTTATAGGTTTACTGCTGTTGTGCGATAACCTTTTCTACAGGCATTTTGTGAATCGTTATACTTTTTCTCTATAGGGATAAACCGAGCGCTCAAACGCTGATTATGTAGTGAAGTAAGATGCCGATTCTTGAATAAGAAGTTGTGAGAAAGGCATACCTTTCTGACCCCCTACCGACACGATTGCCTTTCTAAGAAAAGTCGAGATTTAGGTTTAAATTGAAGTGGTCAAGCAGTGGGGCCGATCAAAAAGGTCAAGTCCCTTCTTAAGTTTAAGCTATTCCGTAATGGCAGCGGTGGATAAAATTATATTTTACAGTGGTCCGCTACCTATCTCAAGAGTTACTAAGCTCTACTTTGCCAGTAACTCGGCGCAGACATCCTTCCAGGCATCTATAGAATTATAGTTGTTTTCATTGACTTCGGCTGCGGCCCGATGACTTCTGGGCTAGCACTTGCAGATCTTCATTTAGTTAAAACCGGCGACCGCCTAAACATCAACTATATCGGGATAGATAATGCTCAAGCAATGCTTAACAAAGCTCAAAGCTTTTTATCTTACAATATATTATCTGACGTTAGTAAATCCGCCTTCGCGTTGAACTGGGATTCAATACCTCAAGGTACGTTAAAACAGTTTGTGGGTTTGGATAATCATATTGTGATTAATGCGTCTTATCTGTTCGCAAGCGCGTCATTGGAGGAACTTAATTTAGCTGTTTTCGTCAAAGATATTGTTAGAAAATACAGCACTAGTAAGATTTACTTTATTTATCAAAATCCGCATCGTAATGATCGTAATGTAAAATACTTGGCCTTCAAGTCGGAGCTAGTTTACATGGCGCACGAAAAAAACGTTGAACGCGTTTATTACAAGAATAGTCCCGCAAGCTCAAGTGAACCTTCCGCGGAGGATGTGTATTATGAGATATTAGAATTAATGCCATGAGCCAATTGGAACTGTTTCCAAATGATTCGGTGATGCCCGCAAACGATCCACAAATCGTAAGTCAAGTAAGTGGCCTTACATTTATCGAAAATTATGTGACTCAGACTGAACACGACCAAATTCTATCTTCAATAGATCGTGAGCCTTGGTTGAATGATTTAAATCGGCGCGTTCAACACTATGGCTTTAAATATAACTATAAAAGTCGCTCGATCGACCATGCGATGTACATTGGAAGTTTGCCTAACTGGTCACATTGGCTATGCCACCGTTTGGTCGAGGACAAGCTGATTAGTGATTTGCCGGATCAGATTATTGTAAATGAATACTTCCCGGGTCAAGGTATTGCCAATCACATTGATTGTGAACCCTGCTTTAATGAAACGATTTTTTCGCTAAGCCTTGTTTCTACGTGTGTGATGGATATCGTAAAGAAGGACAACCCTCGAAGACGCGTTGGGTTGCTACTTCCACCTCGATGCCTAGTGGTTCTTACCGGAGAAGCCAGGTACCGCTGGACCCATGGCATTGCAGGCCGTCGCGTAGACGAGTTCAATGGGATAAAGATTTATCGAAAGCGACGTCTATCGCTGACTTTCCGAAAGGTCATTTTGAGTGAGAAGATGCCGTCTCTCGTCCGGTAAATGTCATTTCCTATAATTTAGTAAGCGACTTTTTCTTATATAACCAGCAGATCTCTAACCGAATTTCAGGCTCTGGTTGACCGTCAACCAAGTATGTCCTGGTGCGGAAGACAGGAGCTCAATAAGACCGTTCTCCTGGTTGATCGCTGTGACCATATAGGAGGCAATACTTATGATGGCTATAATGATGCTGGAATACTGGAATACTTTACCAAATATGGACCTCATTGGTTCCATACAAATGACAAAATGTCTTTGACCACTTATCCCGCTTTACCCGCTAGCGTTGCCATTTCTGATGTAGCTTCATCCCTTGACATTAATGCTGCAGACCTGTACGGGCCCTCACAGCGCAGGCAGATCGATGTCCAGGCGAACACAGCCATTCTGAACGAACTGGTGCGCAATCTTGAGATCCCAAAGGTCACGCTGCGAAAAGACACCCCACTGATCGAAATCATTGATCATCCAATCTTACCCCTCATGAAAACAACCTTAAGCCCTTTAAAAGCGACATTGGTCGGGGCCGCAGTTGCAGGATTCTTGGTGATTCTTATCCTTACCCTGCAGATAATGTATAAAAGTATTATGGCCTGATGGTCATTTATTTTGTAATCTATGTGGCTCTTCTTCGCGCTCGGGATACTATAAACTTTACACCAAGGGAAGCCACGTTTAATCCCGGGAGAACACTAGGAATGGGAAGCTGGTCACTGACAACTACCCGGGAACGACCCGACCTTACGAAGCTACAATCGTCGGCCTTTAAAGTTTAGCTCCAGGTAAAACGGTAAAAATCTTTGCCTTCAAAATTCCTGAAAACTGGCTAAACAAATTTTGATAAAAACTTCTTTAGGACGTTGCAGCTTATAAAGAGTGCAACAACGCGACAAAGTATAGGAGTTATTATTAGAAAGGCCAATTCTATGGAAACCGGTTTTAGAAAGTGGATCATTGTTATCACCATCATCACCTCTACAATCATCGAGTTGATTGATACCACCATTGTGAATGTGTCTATCAACACCATGAGCGGTAATTTGGGTGCTTCACTGGAAGACACAGCGTGGGTGATTACCTCCTATGCCATTGCTAACGTCATCATCATTCCAATGACGAGCTTCCTTGCTGAGAAGATTGGCAGAAAGCAATATTACATAGGCTCCATTCTCCTATTTACCCTGGCCTCGGCGCTCTGCGGGTTTTCCACTAATCTCTGGGAACTGGTTGGTTTCAGATTCTTACAGGGAATCGGCGGTGGTGCGCTCCTTTCAACTTCCCAGGCGATCTTGTTTGAAACTTTTCCGGTCAAAGAACGTGGCACCGCAAGTGGAATTTTTAGTCTGGGAATCATCGTTGGCCCCTCTATAGGACCGGTTATAGGCGGCTATATCGTAGATAACTTAACCTGGCAGTGGATATTTTATGTGAATATTCCCATCGGCATCATGGCTGCCGTGCTTTCCTACTTTTACCTGCGGCCGTCTAAAAAATCAGATGACACGAGGAGCATCGACTGGCTGGGAATCGCACTGCTTGCTTTGGGCATTGGGTCTCTTCAGATCGTCCTGGAACGTGGGGAAACCGATGACTGGTTTTCAGCAAATTACATCATTATTCTCAGTACCATCTCGGCAATAGCTCTTTCGATTTTGGTTTGGTGGGAATTAAAAATTACTAATCCTGTCATTAATCTCAGAGTGCTTAAAAGCCGCACACTCTCCATTTCAGCTGTCATGACGTTTGTGCTCGGCTTTGGACTCTTCAGTGCCGTATTTGTATTTCCACTTTTTTCCCAGCGAATCCTCGGTTATTCGGCATTTCAGACCGGAACCATGCTCTTGCCTGGAACGCTTATGGCTGCGCTTGTTTCCCCTTTTCTGGGCCGCATGCTCCAAAGCGGCGTGCGACCACAATATCTGATCATTCTTGGGTTTGGTATGTCGGCGGTTTTCGGCTATATGATGTCTGGATCGAATCTTACTTCAGGAAGTCCCAACTTCTTTATCCCGCTTGTCTTCAGGGGACTTGGCGCTGCACTCTTGATTGTGCCATTAACAGCGCTCGCCGTCTCAGAACTTAAGCCTCAGGAAATCCCTCAGGGTGCGGCACTCAACAACATGATGCGTCAAATGGGGGGTTCATTTGGCATTGCCCTCATCAATACTTACATCGCACACCGGGCTGCGTCAAATCGCAATTCACTGATTACCCATGTTGCTTCAGGAAGCACCTCAACCAGCGACCGCCTGCAGTCTATCACCGCAAACCTCATCGCACAGGGAGCAACCCTTGGCCGGGGAATGCAGCAGGCGCTGGGCGCACTGGAAAATATTGTAGCCAGGCAAACGATTCTCCTGAGTTACATGGACGCCTTCGTGCTTCTTGCAATCATGAATGCAGCCTGTATTCCGCTCGTACTGCTGACCGTCAAAAAGAAAGCTGCGGTCCAGTCTCAAGCGAAGGTCTCCGTCTCTGATCATTGACAGTGAATTTAAGCAGCAATCAATGTCTGGTTAGCGCCTTCTCAACAAATCGAGGCATGAATGGCACAGGTGAGATGGCCAAAGTTGTGTTTCTTTTTGGGGCTCTCCCCAGAAGATGAACTATGTATTCATTCTTGCCGATTCCTCACCAGCATTCTTACCGATTTCTCTGTACACTTATTTACCAAAAACTATGTATTCTTATTTACCGCTCACATAGAAATCCAAACAGTCGTTTGATGAGATCATGAGCAACTAGTGTTTGCCGTCTGATTTTCAGGAGTGAGGACATAAAAATTACATTCGCGTAGCTACTGGTCTAACTAACCGGGCGCACTACAGCACCTGAGTAATACGTCTTTTGTATTCTCCACCCCCTAATTATTAGCCAGAACATAAATATGAGCTCGCCGAAAAAGGTGTAAGTAGCGAAACTTATGTTAATTCCGGGAAATAGATACGGCTGTAAAGATGTTGCAAAGTACCCTAAACCAGAAATGGCCAGCAACAGGCCTAGAATCGATGGAATATATGTTAATCTCCATACTAAGTACCCTAGCAGTCCAAGATAAATGCCGAAAAACAACAGCCCAAAATGAAAACCAGTTCGAAATGCGTTTGCAGAAAGCATGACCTGTGCGGCTAGTTGGTCTGTTTTAAATAAGTTTAAATAATCAGGAGCGGTTATCATCCGGAACGTATTGGTCAAATTAAGGAGAGAAACAATAGCGACGATGGCAAACACTAACCTAAACAAAGCTGTAAGACCAGAGAGGTAGACGTTCACTGGCTTTAGTAAGATATAAAGTGCCCAGGCTGCCACAATATCGCAAATGAACGTAATCGCATAGCCGGTTATCAGGACGGCAAAAAGTGTTTGATGTGTAATAAGGTTCCTAACTGTCTGGGTTCCATTTCCAGAAACAATCAACTTCGGGTAAACGTAATTTCCGCAAACGGAGCGCAAAGGACCATAGTTAATGTAGCAAACCCAGCAATTAGGGCTGCCGTCCGCAGCGAGATTTGATTGGCAGACTGTGTCATTTTATCTATTTTAAAGGTTGGCTGTTAGGGTTAACAATGCACAAAGTAGTGTTACCAGATAAATCGTTATACGGGCCTATCCTTTTTTTATACACTTTGTTATCAAAGTAGCATGTCTCACACCGATAATTCCGGATTTAAATCTAATCAACCATCACCTTTCAATCAAGGTGCCCCTCAAGCAACTGGTTTGGACATTCATAGCTCTGCGGTTGCGCCACGGTCGGAAATCGGGGATTTAGGCGAAACGGTGGTTACCCGCGTGGATTATCACTAGGTAATCTTGGAGTAAAACTTTTCGGTATATAAGTCCCTCAGGTTGGTAATCTTCTATGTGTTAAGTTAGTTTGTCGTCTGAAAGTCAACTGCGGAATTTTAGTACTGCTGTTTTTAGTGTTAGCTAGGTGATCCTATTGGGATGAACGAATGACCTTTTGTAGCCTGCAGAAATAAAAAGACCGAGAGGGCGGTATATAATATACCGACCAAGAATACCCATTTCAGATCCTTTAACACAAAAAATGAAAGTAATGGAAGTACTTGCAGCGCGTGCATCCCAATAAAATGCGCAACTCGTAAATCACCAAATGGGGCGTCCGGGGCCTGATGCGCACGGCCGCCTACGAGCTGGCCCGCGACCGCATTCGGGTGAACTCCATCCCTGGCATGATTGACACCCCCTTGCCTACGACCCCAAAACAGGCCAGAAGCTGGTACCGGTCGACAAATTTGCTATTCCACGCTATGCACCCACGGCAGAAATTGCCACCTACGTCCTCTTCATGGCCTCCGACGATGCCGCCTTCTGCACCGGTTAATAGATTTTCATAAGCGTACACCAGATCTCAACCGCCGATAATGTAGCGAAGTGAGACCCCGAGCGTGGAAAAAGACGAATTGTAGGCGTTTGACGTATAGGGCTTCGTGCTATTGCTATCGTAGTAGATCCGAAAGTTGAATTGCTTGCTAAAGTTATAATCGACTGCCGGGCGGATTGATAAGTTCTTAAGCCCGCCGGCCACTGTCCCATCGGGGACATCAAGCTGGTAAATGAGTGATTTGCTGTCACGAATGGCAAAGTCAAGCTTAAAGTTGAGATCGTTTTTGAGAATAACTGTTTCGCCGTTTACTCTGAACGGCAGCCTAAAATTGATGGCATGGTAGCCGGCGCCAAAGACGATCTCCTTGTTGAATATTTCGGCAAGCTGCCCGTTTGAAAGGCTCAAACTTATTGTGCGGCTCTTGCTGTATTGGATATTGGCGGTGACATTGTTTTTAAACCGCACATCCAGGCCTATAAGCGGATCAAAGTTTTCGGTGATGTTCAGATAACTTACCTGGTACTTGGGAAAAAAGTTGTTGCTCTCGTCCCTCGCGGCAATGTTGGTGCTATAACTGAGACTGGATGTAAAGCTGCTCAGGGTATAAACTGATCTGTAGGCGTGACTAACAAGGAGAGACGTAAAGACGTCACGCAAATAGGGAAGTTTCACCAGCCCATTGTAAGTAAGCCTCCAGCCGGGCGAAGGTACCGAACGAAACAGTTCTGTTTTAACTTTTGACGCGCTTACACCAGTATAGGCGGCGAGGAATGAACTAATAAGCACGTCCTGAGAGTACCCGCCGTAACCGCTTGAGTATCCGGCTGAGTCAACACCCTTTGAGAAGGGATTTCCCGCCGCCAGTCTTCTTGATACTGTAAGGCGATTTGACTGGAACTTTTGGAACGTGGATGTTTGCGAGCTTAGCCCTCCTCCCTGGGTTTCAAACGCACTTTTTATCGTCAGGACTGAGATACTGTAAGTTCCTGAGGTAATGGGATTTTGACTCACGAATCCGTTTGAAGCAGAGTCGAACTTAAAGGTCGCCTGATGCGAATACAGATAGTCTTTAATTCCTGTAAGTTCGATTCGAAGATCTTTTATAGGTTCGACGCTCACCTGGGCGTTAATGCTCTGATGGTAAGTGCGTATAAATTGAGCTTGCAAGTATTTATAGGGTGTAACCCATCCCCGCGCTCCTGCCTTAGCAGTTATGTCCCGCTGGCTTCCAAAAATAAACCCGTAACCCGGCGCGCCTCCACCCAGGCTGCCGCCTGCGGAGAGGCTATTCCCGAGCAAGGTGGGCTGAGGTAGAAATCCGGGCAGAAAGATACCTTGGGACAAGGTGTAGCTACCGCGTATACTTTTAATACTGGTCATAAGGTTTCCGAGGACATGCACAAAAGGGTTGACATACTTGAAATGCTTACCAGCAGTGTCTTTGGGATTTTTGATGATAAGCCGGGGCGCGGTGATGCGCTTCAGCCACTTAAACTTACTATATAGGGTATTCATATCGATCGCCGGATCCAGCTCAAACTGACGCTGATTCTGGATCGCGTTACCAAGCTTCGCCGTGTCACTTTTAAGGACCGCCAAACTGGCTGACCGCCATTCGTAATACGCGCCGTATTTTGCCTGCAAGGTTATAAAATCAAGGTATCTGAATTTGTTTAGGGGTACATTATAAGTAATCGTGACGTTCTGCGTGTAGTCGGTCGTGCGCCCTCCACGCATTAAGTTGGTGCGTACTGAGTCCCGCGTACGTGCATTTGCGGCACCGGCTGGCTCATCAATGGTTGAATAATTGGTCGCCGTAAAATCCACATGCATGGATTTGGTAAGATCCCAGTGGATACCGTAATTACGGGTAAGGTAAAATGTGCGGTTATAGGCGGGAGGAGCCTGAAAGAAGCCATTTCCAACGTTTGCACGAAGCTGGTTAAAGCTGTTGAACCGATCGATATCGAGTCTAAAATTGTAAGCTGTTGGAAGAGGGGTAAAGTTGAGGTCACGCAAGAAGTCAAGCCACTTTGACTTCATGATCTTTTTGAACGGTCTGTAATTTTTAGGGGTCGCCTGGAAAGAATAGTCGAATACTCCTTTGTACGTTTTAGTGTAAAAGTTTTCGACGAGGTAGTTGTGCTGTGTGTTTGCGTTATAGGCATAGGTAAGGCTAATGTTTTCGATATCCCAGAAATGAGCTTTTTTCGTGGGGTCGGTACGTAGTTTACGCACATTTGAAAAATTAAGGCTTTTGCGGGTATCAATCTCTAATGCCGCGTTGAGCACCGAGTCCCGGTCATGCCGGCTTGAGAACGAACGCGCCTCATCGTTCAATTTTACGTCGGGGTTGTTTGGGTCATACTGCGGCGTAATGCGGTCATGTGAATAGTAGAAGAACATCGGAATGTTCAATCCGGCTTTAGCCTTGAAAAACTTACTGAGGTCGACATTGGTGGCGATATCATAACTCGTTTCCCCAAACTTGTTCAGTTCATTGATCTTGGATTCAAGCTTTCCAAATCCTGCCGTGGAATGAAAACCGGTAACGGTTATGTTTGCAAGGTCGGCAAGCTTCGCGTTCATCCGGCCGGTTGCCGCCCAACCACCCCCTTCATCAAAATCGGTAAAACGAAGCTCGTCAAACCATATCTCTCCGCTTTTAGGCAACCCGTCGTCACTACTGTTGCTTCCCTTGAACGGATTACGTAAGCCGAGCATTCCCACGCGTATGTTGCTCAGGTCTGGATTCCCAAGTACTCTGACGATATTTTTGAGGTTTGCCGGGTCTCTGTATTCAAACACCACATTTACCGGCCAGGGGGCACCGCTCAGCAGCGCCTTGTTTCGGGCAAGCTTGGCATCTTTAAGCGTCTGAAGCGCGACATCAAAATTGTTTGCAATGGGCCAGATCAGATCCTGATTTGTTCCCGCGTTTGACCGGGTGACCGACAGCGGAATATCAACCTCGTAGTAGTTCTGAATATAATCGGCACCAAGGCGCACGACTGCATGAACATCCCCCGGCTGCAAGGTCGCCCGACCGGGGTTCTGAGAGTCTTCCAAGTGGATGAACATCTTGATACGCTTGTATTTGCGGGAATCTATGCCGCCCAGGATCTTGTAACTAAAGCGGGAGAACCCGTCGGCTACCGATGTAAAGTTGAAAACAAGACTCTGTTCATTGAGCCTGAGATTTTGCTGGTATGAATTCAGATTTTGTTCCCGGGCTATTCCCGGCGGAATTACATATTGGATTCCGTTTGGGCGGCTTGTTGAGTTTTCCTCGATACTGATAGCCGTCACATCCGTTTGAGAAGCGTCGATCGCAGAGGTAGGAACCGCTGGGTCTTTAATAACCTTAAGGGCCGAATTTTCTTCATTGAATTTTCGCCACTCCCCACGTAATAGTTGCAGTCGCCCAAAGCGAAGAACGGTGGTGTCCTGGAAATTCGTCATATACATGCGTATGAAACGAATCGTTTTAAAGTCTTCGATCCCGCCAATATTCGCGATTGGATTGCGGACAGGGACTTTTATCTGATACCATTTGACCGGTACCGTGCTTCCATTCGCCAGTTTTGTATTAGTAGTCTGGATGGCGACAATATTATTTTTACCCACAAACATCGAGTCTCTATTTATAGCTACCCGGTATTCGAAATAGCTTTCGTCGGTACTCATATTGTTATCCCGGTTTACGTCTTCCTGGTCGGGCAGTGAGGTGCTTGCAGTCGTCACCAGGCCGGTTGTCGTTCGGGAGTTGCCATCCATCCCGTTGAAGGCCTGATATCGCTTCATAATTCCGGCATTTGCCTGGTCCAGATCGCCGCCCGTATAATAATGAAAGTCGTCGCTTGAAGGGTCGTTCCGAAGGCTGATGATGTTCGGGCTGGTAATGACAGAGCCAGCACGGTTTAAAAATCCTTTAAAGAATATCTGTTCATTCGCATCGCCCAGGCCGTCAAGGCCAACATCCTGATTTGGCCGGGCAGCCGGGTCGTTATCAAAGCTCTGAGTGACGGGTTGTCGCCGGGATACAGCGCCCCATGCCGTGGTGTCCACACCCGTTGTGTCACTGGCTCCCAGGCCGGCGGAATTAACGCCGGGAATACCACTACCATTTGACGGAAGGGCATTTTCAAGGCTTTTACGCCCATCCTTTAGGATGTCCTCAGAGATACTGCCAAGATCAAAATAGAGATTACCTCCCCTTGACCGGGGATTTGCTAGAAAGGGATCCATCACCCACATTTCGATATATTCAACATTCAGGGATTCAAAGTCGGTTGATTGCAGCCCTCTGAAGATACCGCCCCAGCGCTGGGTCGGGTTGAGCAATTTCCCCGTGGGATCAGCGCCATTTACATCATAATTATATGGTCCGCGGACCATCGGATAATAAGCGAGATTGAGCGTGTTGGTGATACTTGGCTGGCCGTCAATGACGGGTTTTGCCGGAAAGATCTCCTGCTCACTGACCTGCCTGACGCGGTGGTCCGAAAGTTCGGAGGTGTTATTTTGAATGTTTGCCGGAGTCTGGCTATTACCGATGCTGTAGAAAATAGGGTCTATGTTGTAAAAAGACAGCAGAGCCCTGTTGAAGCCGTAACTCACGTTGTCGATCAGCGCTGATTCGGTAAAACGTTGAGGGGTCCCTGAGATATACCAGCCCGTAGAGCTGCGCAGGTCAATGATGGAACTCGTGTTTTCGAAATCATCAATATAGGACACTCCCCTGTCCCCCCCAAAGTCAAGCGCTTTGTTATGTCCGGGGATGAGCTGGGCAAATTCACCGCTTAATGAAAACGTTGAAACGGTGTGGCTTTGCTGGATGAAGGGTAGGTTATTGATCATTCGCGTAAGCCATCGGCTTGTTCCACGATACGACCCATCAAGACCCCATTCGGTGTTATTGATCGATTCATTCCCAAAACTAACCTTTTGAGTAAGTGGCTTTTCAGATAAGTTCATAAGCGTCGCGCCAAGCCGAAAGTCATTGTTGACGATGTAATCCAGCCGCGTCCCCATGAGTGAGCGTTGCTGGACACCGAACAGGGAATTGTCTTCGACATTGATGGTTATAGGTATGCCGGCATTGAGGAGCGCTTCATTGATAATGCGCACTTTACCGAGGCTGTAGTCGACGGTATAATCCTGGCCTTCGACAAGCGGAATGTTGCCGGCGACAACCTTGACCGAACCTTGGGGAATATTGAACGCGTTCAAATTAAACTCATTGGTGTTGGTGGACTGGTACGTTCCTTTGAGTACATACCGGTTTAAGGCGGGAAATTGCTGGGCCTGAAAACGAGTAGAATCATAAAGCTGCTGGTAGACGTATTTTTGTTTGAGCAACGTCTCGCCTGGGGCGAATCTTGAAGCTAGGTCAGAGCCAAAAGGCTCCAAAACCGGAAAAATGATCCAGCCGTTTGCGGGATCGATCGTAATGTTTTGAATAAAGTCAAACTGGCCGTCGGGTACGCGGTCCTGTTGCGCATTCATGTTATCTAGATTTACGAGCTGAAGCCAGCGCTTCGAACTGGTATTAACCCCTTCGGTCATCACCAACTGGTCTACCCCGCTCTTCTCGTCGAGGCGCGTGACGTTGAAAATAAAATTAGTCGGGTTGATCTGATAGGCCCCAAGCGCGTAAACATTCTTCATCATGAGCTTCCAGGTAGGCAGGCTAACTCGGGTGACCGCGTTTTTAAGCATCTTGGTAAATAACACTCCTGGGTGAACAGGATCTACCGGAATGTCGGTCGAAAGCTCACCGACCTGATATTGACGGCCATTGACGACATATTGATAAGCGACGGTAAGAATTTCATCGGCATTTAAGGCTTGATTGAGGGATATAAAACCAAGCGTAGGATGAAGTGTGAACTCGGTAGGGTCAAGCCTTCTTGCATACGTAACTTTTGCATAGTTATCAGAGGCGCCCGATGCCTGGAAGTAGGTGTAAAGGGAAGTGCTATTCGTTAACCTGGAATCGGCCGGAATGACATCAAGAAGGTTGTTTGACGGCTTTGTTGAAAAAACCGGGTCCCTCTTGCTGTTCGGATAAGGGGCCGCTGAGTTGCCCGTAAATTTGGGGTTATAAGGATTGGTCTCGGCCAGATCCAGGAATCCGATCACGTCACGCGCGTTAGTATTAAGGTCGGTTCGCCGGTTGGTCACCCAAACTTCGATGCGGGTAATGACGACAGATGAGTTTACGATCGGTAGATTTTGCAAAGACCGGTTGTAATTGTTTCGAAAGAATTGGGCCAGGAAATAGTGCCGGTTCGCATCGTAGGCGTCTGCTGTAAACCGAAAATCATTTTGCTGTGTCCCGTTATTGATATTAATCTGTTTGCGCTGGCTTTTTTGCTGTGAAAAGATGGTCGTCACACCTAGCCGGCCAAACTGAAGCTGGGTCTTTATTCCAAACAGGTTTTGGGTGCCTGTTATAAGCTGTGTGGAAAGCGGCATACTCACATTTCCAAGCTCGATCTTTCGGATGATCTCATCCTGACGACCGGTATACTCCAGTTTGATCTGATTCTCAAAATCAAATTGCGACTCGGTATTATATAAGGTAAGGACTTTAAGCTTGTCGCCTATATTCCCGGTTAGATTCATTTGAATACGTTCCTGAAAGTCAAAACTTCCCTGAGTGCGCTGCCGCTGCGTAAATAATGGATTGTCATTTCGGTTGAACCGGTAACCAAAGTCAAGTTCGGCTTCTCCCTGAGGTCTTATATCGATCGTGTTCCCCCCAAAAAGGCGCTCGAACAACTGGCTGTTTACCGTTAGCCGGGGAATAAGGCCCCGGTTTTTAGCCAGGACCGAGGAGCCCGACTTCTGCATCCAGTACAACTTTTTACCCTCTGCGAGCTGATAGCGGGCATACTCGTCAAAATTAAGATACTGCGCCATGCGGTACGGCCTTCCTCCGAGCGTTTCGGAGACGATATACATTTGGGTGAGCGGGTCGTAGTCAACACGGCGAATGACATTCATTGGATTTTGGAGGCCAATCGAATTATGTGTCTGGTTAAGACCGTCATCTGGTTTGATCGGATAATGAAGTCTGCGGCTGGTATCGCTGTCGGCATGGATGCGCCGCAAATTTGTCCAACGATGACTTTTCAGTGATAAAATGGGCAAACGGCCAGAGGTAGCGGTACTGCACAAAGCCGTGGATACCCAAAAAACAACACAGATCAAGGCCAGGAATACCGTACTGCCGGGGCGTCTCATGTATTTCTCTCGGTTCTTATAGATTTTTAAGCGCGCTCTTGATCAGAAGGTCTACGGCAAGTGCCTGGTTAGAAGATGTAAGTACTTTCTCAATTGCTTTTTCGGCAGCCGACCTCATAAAACCCAAGGTTACTAAGGCGCTTAAAGCCTCTTCACGACTGCTGCCATTGTTTTTTGGTGCGGCAAAAACCGAGTCAGAACCGTCCTTTTTCAGCTTGTCCTGCAATTCGAGAATGATTCGTTGTGCCGACTTGGTGCCTATCCCTTTGATCTGCTGCATTCGGGCAACATCACCCTTGACGATAGCCTGCTGGATCTCTGAGGGATCCATCGATGAAAGGATCATACGGCCCGTCGATGGACCAATTCCCGAGACCGAGATCAGGTGAGAGAACAGGTTCTTTTCCCCTTCAGTCGCAAAGCCATAAAGCGTAAAGGAATCTTCGCGAATGATCTGAATAACATGCAAACGCACGCACAAACTTCCTGGTTCAGGAGCAGCACCCACAGGACCGCCTCCTTCGGGCAAAGCGCCGTAGGTAAAAAGCGAAATGTGGATCTGATACCCTATACCGCCGGCTTCAAGAATAACGTAAGTGGGAAACCGGGCAACGAGTCTACCCTCAATATAAGCGATCATTCAGCTGAGAACCAGAAATTTTTAGTGGCGAACAATACCTGGAATCTGTGCAGTAAAGAAAGAAGGGAGAGCTTGCTTTTTCAATTATACGGGCTAACTTTTAAAAATGTTGCTTTAAATCATGCGCTTTTTGACTGAGCGTCAACAACGGCGATGTTGACCATGTTGACAATCTCACGTACCGAGCTGTCGAGTTGCAAAATGTGCACAGCTTTGTTAAGTCCGAGCAGGATAGGACCAACTGCTTCTGAGCCGCCTAGCTCTTGCAGGAGCTTGTAGGCGGCGTTACCGGCTTCAAGGTTTGGAAAAATAAGCGTATTAGCAGGTTCCCCTGCGAGGGTTGAAAAAGGAAAATTGTTTTGCATAAGCTCAGCATTCATGGCAAAATTGCCCTGAACTTCGCCATCAACGACCATTTTAGGATACTGCCTGTGCAGTATCTCCACTGCGTCGCGTATTTTATTGGGTGTCTCACCCTGATTCGAGCCAAAGTTCGAGTAAGAAATAAGCGCTACACGGGGCTTTATATTGAAATTGCGCACCGAGGCTTCAACCAAAACCGTAATGTCTACCAGGTCCTGAGCTGTAGGATCAACGTTCACGGTGGTATCGGCAAAGAATACCGGACCCCTTTTTGTCAGCATGAGATACATTCCGGCAACCTTAGGCGTTCCTTTGCGGGTGCCAATGATCTGAAGGGCCGGTAAAATTGTACTTCTGTAATTTTTAGTTAGACCCGAAATAAGCGCGTCGCCTTCGCCAAGCTCGACCATCATGGAACCAAAGTAGTTACGGTCACGCATCTGCTTGATAGCTTCGGAAAGTGTCATGCCCCGCCTTTGGCGCTTTCTAAAAAGTATCTCGCCATAAAGCTCCATCTTACCCACGCTTTCTAGATGATCGACGATGAGCATCGACTCAATATCAACAGCGTTTTCTCTGGCAATTGTCTGGATCTGCTTCGCGTTTCCGAGCAGGATAGGTATCGCAATGCCATCATCACGAACGATCTGAGCCGCTTTTAGGATCTTGTAATTATCGGCCTCTGAAAACACAACCCTTTTGGGATCACTCTTTGCCTTGTTGATGATCGACCGCATCAGTGTATCGTCCAGGCCGAGACGCTTCCTCAGTTCATCTTTATAGGCTTCCCAGTCGAGGATCTGCTTTCGCGCAACCCCCGACTCCATCGCGGCTCTAGCGACCGCCGGCGCTACATGAGTGATCAATCGATAATCCAGCGGTTTGGGAATAATGTATTCTGTTCCAAATACAATATTATTTTTATTATAGGCCTGGTTGACCGATTCAGGAACCGGCATCTTTGCCAGCTCAGCGATAGCTTTCACGGCGGCAAGTTTCATGGCTTCATTGATTTGGGTCGCACGGCTATCCAGCGCCCCTCTGAAGATATAAGGGAAGCCAAGCACATTGTTCACCTGGTTTGGGAAATCGGACCGACCAGTGGCCATGATAACATCTGGACGGGTGGTGATCGCCAGATTATAATCAATCTCGGGGTCTGGATTTGCCATCGCGAAAACGATCGGTTTGGGAGCCATAGAGAGCAGCATGTCGGCGTCCATAACACCTGCGACCGAAAGTCCAATAAAGACATCAGCATCTTGGAGCGCTTCTGCGAGGGTATGAATATCCCGGGTGGTCACAAAAGCGGCTTTAATGGGATCGATGCTTTCCCGGTCACGTCTGATAACCCCGGCACGGTCAAGCATCACGATGTTTTGGGGCTTGACGCCAAGCTCAATGTAAATGCGCGTACAGGAAACAGCGGCGGCCCCTGCGCCGTTGACGACAAGTCTGACTTCATCGATCTTCTTTTTTTGAACCTCAAGGGCATTGATCAAGGCCGCACCCGAAATAATCGCAGTTCCATGCTGATCGTCGTGCATCACGGGGATCTTCATATCTTCCTTTAGCCTGCGCTCGATCTCGAAACACTCCGGTGCTTTAATGTCCTCTAGATTTACGCCGCCGAAGGTAGGCTCTAATGCTTTTACGGTTCGAACGAACTCGTCGACATCAGTTATGTCAAGCTCAATATCGTAGACATCGATATCGGCGAATATTTTAAAGAGTAAGCCTTTACCTTCCATAACCGGTTTGCCGGCCTGGGCACCAATATCCCCTAACCCTAACACGGCCGTCCCATTGCTTATTACGGCGACCAAATTCCCTTTGGCGGTATACTTATACGCATCTTCGGGATTTGCGGCGATCGCCAGGCATGGCTCGGCCACACCCGGAGAGTACGCCAGGGAAAGATCGCGCTGAGTTGAATAGGGTTTCGTTGGAATGACTTCAATTTTACCCGGCCGTCCCTGGGAATGGTAGTCAAGGGCTTCTTGCTTTTTAGTTGGCGTACTCATTGATCGGTTTGATGGAGGGGAAATTTAATTACAAAGCCGACGGGCCTGGCTGGCACACTCAAATGGACTTCACCAGCCCGCAGCCATGCCGTCTTTGCGGCTTTCGGAAGCGCCGTGGTAAATTCGTTGAGCCGCGTCGTATCGTATCGCCTGGTAACCTCCGTAGCTCCCTGGCGGTTCAAAACCTATATGATGGCCCATATTCATTAGTTTTCTGATGGTCTCAAAGGAAAAGCCCGTTTCGAGGTAGATCATTCCCACGCCTTCGTTTGGTTCGCCCGTTGGTTCACTCGACCCGCTGTGGTCTATACGCGGCGCATCACCGGCCTCCTGAGCGTTCATCCCAAAGTCGATCATGTTCATAAGGATCTCCGTATGACCAAGAGGCTGAAAACTGCCGCCCATTACGCCAAAGCTCATCCAGGGTTTGCCGTTTTTTGTGACGAATGCCGGAATGATGGTGTGAAACGGCCTTTTGTGAGGAGCGTAAGTATTGTTTTGCCCTTCCTTGAGACTGTAAAGCTGGCCCCTGTCCTGCAACATGAACCCTAATTTATCGGGAACCATACCCGATCCAAAGCCCCGGTAATTACTTTGGATGAGTGAAACCATGTTACCTTCTTCATCAGCCACGGTCATATAAATGGTATCACCATCCCTGAGCGCGGGGTTGCCGGCTTCAAACGTGGACGAAGCACGGTTCGGATTGATGAGTTTTCTGCGCACGGCGGCATATTCTTTGGAAATCAACGCTTTAACCGGAATTTTCACGAAATCAGGATCTGCATAATACTTCGCCCGGTCTTCAAACGCAAGTTTTTTCGCTTCTATAAAAAGATGGATATGTTCGGGACTTCCATAAGTGATCTTGCTAAAATCAAATCCCTCGAGGATATTAAGCATTTGCAGGGTACAGATCCCTTGGCCGTTAGGAGGCAGTTCCCAAACATCATACCCTCTGTAATTGGTAGACACCGGCTCAACCCAGGTACTCTGATGTTCAGCAAGGTCCCGGTAAGAAAGAAACCCTCCGTTGCGACGCATAAAATCAGCGATCACATGGGCGATGTCACCCCGGTAAAAAGCGTCTCTTCCTCCGGTCGCTATCTTTTCCAGGGTATTCGCCAGATCGGGGTTCTTAAAGATGTCGCCTTGTTTAGGACTAACTCCGCCGGGATTATAAGTGTCGACAACATTAGGGAAAGCGGCGTATCTTTTAATCTGAGCAAGGGCTTGAGCCGCTTCATCGGCGACTGGAAAGCCGTTACGGGCATAATTGATCGAAGCCGCCAAAATGGTGGTCATAGGCAATTTACCAAAGCGTTTATTCATGGTAAACCAGGCGTCTACGCAGCCGGGTACCGAGACAGGCAAGGGGCCTAAAGGCGGAATAAAAGCAAGGCCTCTTTTCTTAAATTCGGCAAGCGTTAAGCTGTATGGCGAATGTCCTGAGCCATTCAATCCCACTAATCTTTGCGATTTAGCGTCCCAGATGATTGCAAAAAGGTCACCTCCAATCCCATTCACCTGGGGCTCTGTAACGCCAAGAACGGCATTAGCAGCAATAGCGGCGTCAATGGCATTCCCTCCTCTGCGCAGAATGTCGATGGCGGTCTGCGTTGCCAGAGGCTGACTTGTACAGGCCATTCCGTGCTGACCAAGGACCTCGCTGCGGGTAGCGAACAACTTCCCCGTAGGCCTGTCCTGACTATATGCATTGGACCATAGCAGGATTGTCAGGAAACCTGGTAGTAGGTGATAAAAAGGGGAGCAGCGCAACATAATGAGAGGTTTCGGACCAATTTAAGAAAATTGATAGGTTACCCCCTGTTCGCTGAAAATTTATGCGACAGAATGGTTGTGGTGGTGGTGATATCTTGAATGCCCTGCAAGGTGCCTGTAATGATTATGGCGTGAGTGGCTTTGAGCCCTGGCAATGTTTCGGCTCGAGGCGGCAGAGCCATAGACGACTTTTTGCACCTTAAGTCGCTGGCCAGGTACAATCTCGAAATGATGTAGATGGTTCCAGACCTTGAGATCCTGAACAGTAACCTCGTACCGGTCTGCGATCTTGGCTAATGTTTCACCAATACGAACCTTGAAATGAACAAGAATGTGCCTTGAGTTCTCACGGTCATGACGGGCATAGCCGACCTGGTAGACGTTTAAATTGCCGGGCATCACCTGCAGATTATCTCTAACGGCTACAAATTCGGCTTTTTTCTCCACAGGCAGCACGACCCCCATTGGCTCATCGACTGACGCATTGATAATACCCCGTTTATATTGAGGGTTGAGCCGGCGCATCTCGCTGGGATTAATACTTAGAGAAGCGGCAATGTCATTAAGACTCAACTTTGAAGTCACCATCACCGAATCATTAGTTACGCTGAAGACCGGCTTCTCGGGGTGCAGCCCGTGCTGACGGGCATAGCTAAAAATGTATGTCGCGGCAATGAACGCAGGAACATAACTGCGTGTTTCCCGGGGTAGATAGCGCTGGATCTCCCAAAAGGTCTTTTGACCACCTCCCGCCCGGCGTATCGCCCTGTTTACGTTTCCAGTGCCGCAGTTATAAGAGGCAATCACCAGGAGCCAGTCACCGTAAATTGCATAGCTGTCCCTAAAGTAAGTTGCCGCTGCGTGAGAGGCTTTAACCGGGTCTCTGCGCTCGTCAATGAAGCTATTGATATGAAGGCCGTAGTCTCTACCGGTTCCAAACATAAACTGCCACAAGCCTGTAGCTCCTACCCGGGAAATAGCGAATGGATTGAGCTCACTTTCTATAATAGACAAGTACTCTAGTTGGGTTGGTACGCCGGCTTCCTTGAGTGCTTTTTCAAAAACGGGAAAATAGTAAGTTCCCTCACCCAAAAGGCGCTCAACCAATTTGCGTCGCTTATACGCATATAGGTTAATGTACGATTGAACATACTCATTATAGCTTAGCGGGATCTCTTTTTGGAGGCTGTCAAGACGCTTATGGTATAAAGCATTCTCAAACATGCTGTTTTCATCGACTGGCATCGGGATATCTTCTGAAAGAACAAGAGAGGTATCACTGATTGAATTGATAGTCCCGCTTTCAACCGCACTAAGTGTGTCGGTGTTGATTTTAGGTACCGGCAGGCGTAAATTCCTGAAACCCGACGGGAGACTTTTTGGGCTCAGAGCCAAACTATTACCCGTGTTACCTGCGGAATTTTGCTTTTTATCCTGTGACCTGAGAGTATCTGTATCGATGCTCTTTATGCTTGCAAACCCACAGATCGAGACAGCAAAAAAAGGAATGGACGCAATTAACTTTTTCATTTACAAAGGTTTAAACCAATTGTTATTCAATGCAGTATTAAGTAGGTCTTTTCCTATAAATTGAGGTTTAAATCGTCTGATTATTTCGTTTCAGTGCGCCTAATCTAGTAAAAATCTATAGCTTGAATGTTGCACGTATTACGACAAGGTAACTTTTTTGTTTCGATGAGAGGCTTTAGAGCCGTTGAGATGGGCGATTTGACGGGCGAATGAGAGCATTTCATCTTCAGAAAAGTCCTTTCCCATGATCTGAAGACCATATGGAAGTCCATTGGAATGAGTGTCAAGCGGTATCGAGATTGCCGGAATGCCGGCAAGTGAAGCTTGTACGTTAAAAATGTCCGAAAGGTACATGACGATTGGGTCAGCTGTCTTTTCACCTAGTTTAAAAGCGGTTCCTGGAGTTGTCGGAGTCAGAATAAAATCGAAGTCCTCAAGGACTCTCAGGGTTGCATCCCGGATTAAGCGCCTTACCTTTTGCCCCTTAATATAGTAGGCATCGTAGTACCCGGCACTAAGTATAAAGGTGCCGAGCATAACGCGCCGCCGTACTTCGGCACCAAAGCCTTCGGAGCGGCTTAGTTTGTAGGTGCTTTCAAGGTCATGCGCGTTGGGACTGCGGTACCCAAAATGAACTCCGTCATAACGGGAGAGGTTTGACGAGGCTTCAGCAGCCACAAGAACATAATACGCCGGAACCAGGTAGTCTAGCATCGAAAAACTGATGCTCTGTACTTCGTAACCTTCGTCCTTAAGCTTCCCTAATAGTTCTTCAGTGCGAATTCGTATCTCAGGATCGAGCCCATCGCTTTCCATGTATTCTTTAAAATAAGCGATACGAGGCTTTTTTTCAATCCAGGGGTCCTTAGCTAGGTAGCGAGGGACTGGTTGAGTAGAAGCGGTGGCATCTTTGCCATCTGCTCCGGCAATTACTTCCAGGATGACGGCCGCATCTTCGATGCAATTTGTCAACGTTCCTACTTGATCAAAGCTGGAAGCGAACGCCGCAATGCCGTACCTGGAAACCCGGCTGTATGTAGGCTTTAAGCCAACAACTCCGCAAAAAGATGCAGGTTGCCGTACCGACCCACCGGTATCTGTTCCTAATGTGGCAAGGCAAAGGCCAGCCTGTACGGCTACAGCAGAACCTCCCGAGGAGCCGCCAGGTACCCGTGTATTATCATGATAGTTTTGAACTGCACCAAACCAGGAAGTCTCATTTGAACCGCCCATTGCAAATTCATCGCAATTAAGCCTTCCAATAATAATTGCGTCTTCTTCCGATAATCGTTTAACGACGGTGGAATCATAGAGCGCAACAAAATTTTCAAGAATGCGGGAACTGGCGGTCAGTTTATGGCCTTTATAAGAGATCATATCCTTAATGCCAATAACCATTCCAGCCAGCTTACCGGCAGTACCAATATTTATCTTTGTTTGAATACTGGCAGCCTTTGCGAGCGCCTCGTTCACATAAACTTCCAGGAACGCATTGAGATGATGTAGCTCTGCAATTCGCGCTATGTACGATTGAACTACCCCGGGCAGATCAACCTCTGAACGGTCAATTGCTTGTCTAACTTCAGAAAGGGAAAAAAATGATTTCAAACTTCAATTACCCTTTATTTTCCTAAAGGCTTCTCTTCAGTTTTAGTGTCACCGTTTTGGGCATCTTTAAACTCGCGTATTCCTTTTCCAAGACCCTTCGCAAGCTCAGGGATCTTCCTTCCACCAAACAACACCAGGACTACTACAACCAAAAGAATCATTTCGGGAACACCAAGTCCAAAAATGCCTAAGATCACTGTTGACATAATTTCTAATTTAAAAAGTTAAACCTTCTCAACTGGTTTGCTCAAATCAATGAAAGAATGGCCAGTACCGGCTTGGTCGTCATTCAAATCGTTATTCAAACCCTCATTCATTTTACTCTGAGAAACAGTATGCTGAACCATGTTCTGCTCATCGTCAAGCCCCCTAACAAAATCCAATGGAGGCTCAGTAACTTGTATTTTTCCTGGAGTGCCGTCTTCAAACTGGATCGTGCCATGTGCAGGAGTGATCACGAATGGCTTTATTTCGGCGGGCACAGGACCAGCCGAAACCTCGGTTACCGGAGGAACAATAGTATAACTTTCCATCTCCTTATAGTCGGAGGCATGATCAGGATGATCTGAATGCCCCGGATAAGGATTTGAACGTGGATGAGTGAAGTCAATATACTCTGCCGCAGGATCTGGATCAACTGAAGTCGTGTGGTAACCCCCGGGATTGCTGTAAGTATCGTTTCCCGAACCTGATCCGGACCCAATCTGATGCATACTTTCATTCGCAGGAACACTAGGCAAACTTTGCGACTTGGTGTCTTCCAGTTTACTTATAGTGTCGTGAAACTCATCTTTCACTCCATTCGCCGCGTCTTTAAAATCGCGTATGCCTTTGCCAAGTCCCCGGGCAAGTTCTGGCAACTTATCCCCGCCAAAAACAAGGAGAGCAACGACTAAAATCAGGATCATCTCAGGACCTCCGATATCCAGGAATAAAAGGACGGCGTTCAACATAGTCTTATAAGAATAAATAACCAGATATCAAAGATACGATATATTAATTCGCTTAGTTTTGAGTGCCCATTAATTTGTTCTAATTGGCGAGCCAGTACGAAGGGTTAATGGGCGTTCGGCCCTTCCAAACCTGAAACTGGCAGGTAGGCCCCTGTTCGTCATCAGTAGCGACTACACCGATTGACTGCTTGGTAGCGACTTTTTGTCCGCGCTTTACGCTTACTGATCTCAAGTTCCCATAGACGGTGAAATATTCCCCGTGACGAAGGATTACAGCAAGCAAGCCGTCAAGTGGAACCACCTCTGTAACCTCCCCGCCAAATACAGCGCGTACCGAGGCATTTGCATTTGTTTCAAAGGTGATTCCCGCACTGTTGATCTTCACCTTTGGCAGGATGGGATCTTCGTGCACACCGAATGGTTCAATGATACGACCGCGGCGTTCAACAGGCCAGGGCAAACTCCCCCGGTTTTCAGTAAAAGCGTTGGATAAACGCGCCGCTTCGGGCGTAATTATAAGGTTTGCAGAGCTACTTGAGTTCTTTGGAATAATACCTTTCCCGGCCGGGTTTGTCGCCGCTCCACCGCTGGCCGCCTCCTGGCTGCGGGCCTCTTCCTCAGCGCGGCGGCGGGCTTCTTCAATTTCTCGCCTGATTGCGTACTGAATGGCATTGTTGAGCCTTCGGCGATCCCGCTGCTGGCGCGCAAGCTGATTCTGCAGCTTTTTGGTCTGCTTTGAAAGCTGGGCGTACATGCGCGCCTGTTGCGCTTTCTCTTTATCAAGCTGCTTTTTCTGTTTCTCCTGTTCGGCCAGCAATTGATCCTTTTCATTGCGGCTTTTGTCAAGGACCTGGATCTTACCGTGGATACGATTTTGAGTTTGGGTGATGGTCTCTACCTGTTCCTTACGGTAAAGAGAAAACTGCTCCAGGTATTTGAGCCGCTTATAAGCCTGATTAAATGAAGACGAGGCAAACACAAACATGAGCTTATTATAGGCGCTTTCATTAATGAACGCAAAACGTATCATGCCTGCATATTGCTTGCGCAGCTTACTTTCCTGAGTCTGGAGCCTGGTGATCACATGCTTATTGTCAGCAATCTGATAGCTTAGATTCCTGATTTGAGCGTTAATATTCTCGATCAGTTTGAGTCTCGAACCTATTTGACTTGAAACGGCCCGTAATTCCTGAAGCGTTACATCCTTATCTTCTTCGGTTGAAGTAAGGATCTTGTTGGTATTCTCAATGTCACGCTCGAGTTGTTGCTTTTTCTTAAGAAGATCGGTTTTAGATTGCGCTCTGGAAACTACCGTAACAGTAGCCACGATAAAGAAGAGAAAACTTAGGCGTAGGAAGAAGGTAAAAAGAAGCGAACGCTCTTTCTGAAATGTCATGCCTTAATTTCCCGACGGCGCATTGAACGGAAAGTCAAGTTCCTCATCTAAAGTGATTTTTTTGTAGGTAAGATTGAGGGTAAAAGTCTTGCCCTCAACGTGAGAAGACATAAAGATCGTCGCCGGCGCCAGCTTTCCGCCCAGATCCTGCTGATTCTGATACCTGACACGCAGCTCCTGTTTTTTTGGGACATTTTGAAGAAAGATCTCAGCGGGCTTAAACCGCTTGTCAAAGTCTAGCGTAAAGTCAAGTGTTTCGTCCTTCCCCTTGAGCCGGTATGCCTCATTAATGACCGAAAAAACACTACCCGCCGTAATGAAACTGTCGGGCTTGTTGCCGGTAAGCAAAGCCTGCAGCGTTTTGAAATCAACCGCCTGACTCGAATACTGCCTGAGAAATGCGAAATCTTTATGAATGTATCCGCCCTGAATAAGGTTGATCACCTTAATACTGTCTGGCGTGATATAAGCCTGGGCGAGCGGAATAAATCCAAGATTGAAATACGCCCAAATGATCTGATCCTTTTTGATGCGAAGGTTTACCGTAACCGAGTGCCTGGACCCATTAAGTTCGATCTCGGCCTTTCCCTTTGCATTAAAGGTATTAAAGTGCAGATTCGCGGTATCAGCATTTGATAGAAACCTACTCTGTTCAGACGCTGTGACATTGCTATTTTTATTGACCTGTGACATACTGTCAATATTTCCCTGAGTACTGCCCTCAGTACCCCCGTGAGCACTTCCCTGAGATGTGGAGTTTCCGTTTGACATTGTCTTTTTACTTTTGCAACCTCCAAATACTAAACAGGTACAAAGAATGAAAACGTATTTATTCATACAACCTGAGGTTAGCTATTTTCTTGTCCAAATTAAGGTTCTTCGAACCATAAGCCCGGGCTTTCTCCCAGTTTTCAAGAGCCAGGCCTGTTTTGCCGAGCTTAAACAGGATATCCCCAAAATGATCCAAAAAGGTAGGGTTATGAGATTTGTCATGGGCGATCGCCCTCACGATCCAGTCCTGCGCGGCAGAGTACTTTTTTTGCATGAACAAGATCCAGGCAAAGGTATCCTCAAAGTTGGCATTGCCGGGTTCGAGCCGGTTAGCTTTTTCGACCATGGAGGCGGCCAAGGAAAGATCTTTCTTACGCAGGCATAAGAAGTATCCGTAGTTGTTGAGTGTATTGGCGTCGTCGGGCCGACGCTTCAGAGACCCCCGGTAGGCTTCGTTTGACATGCGTGATTCCCCCGCTGAATGGTAAGCATCACCCATGACCTGCAAAATCTGCGCTTCCATGACCGGCTGCCCTTCGGCAAGCCCGAGACCTTTCTTGAGCATTCCCAGGGCGTCTTTATAATGCCCAGACTGATTGAGGGCTATGCCGCTATACCAGTATAAATTGATCTGATCGGGAAAGTAGCTTAACGCTTCATAGGAGTGTTTCGCAGCCAAACGATAATCGGCCAAATTAAAATCAGAAATCACCAAATTCACCCAAAGGCTGTAATTTTCGCGGTTCGTCTCCAGCAACTGAACTACGGCATCCCGTCCGTCGGGAGTCGATTCGGGAAGCCTTGAAAGCAACCCTGCATACATTGCTTGGATCTGGGTATCGTTCGGATAGGACCTGAGAAGTATGCGGGCGAGCTCTTTGCCTTCGGCTGCATCACCTGCCTGAATATTGACATAATTGTCTTCGAGCAACTTTTTCTTTTGTTCGGGATCCAAATCGTTCGAAGCGAAAGCCCTTCGTAAGGCCGCAAAAGAACTGGGGTGGTCACCCTGTTCGCGGTAAAAATCAACAAGGGCGAGCTGGGCATACCCATTGACCGAATCGATCGCGACAGCCGCTTTCAGGGAAGATAATACCTGGGCAGGCTGCCCTGCCGAACGGTATATATCTGCAAGTAATAATCTATACCGCGGCGCCTTCGAATCACTACGTATAAGGGTGTTCATGCTTTCGACCGCTTTGTCGAACCGGCCTAGATGCACATAGATCTTCTGTTTCTGCAATTCTATCTCTTCGGTTTTGCCGATGATTTTTTCTACCCGTTCATAAACAGCAATCGCGTCTTTATCCTGGCCCGCCGCTGTAAGCGCAGCGGCTTCCCCTAGGAAATAATTGAAATTATGAGGATCGACATGTTCCATACGCTGGTAAACCCCTGCCAATTGCCTATGCTCACCAGTCTGATCGTATACGGTAGCCAGCAAATTAAGGTACCAGATCTGACGCGGGTTAAGGATAAGCGCTTTTTGAACGTTCTTAAGGGCGGCGGCATACTCGCGCAGATCAAGCTTTTGAAGTGCGAGCTCATACCAGGCCGCGTCATTGGCCGGGTCGAAACGCAAACTTTCCCTGAAATTGTCCTGGGCGGCTTCAAAGTTGCCGCTTACCTTGTTTCCAAGCCCCTTCAGGTAATAGAAAGTACAGTTGATGCTATCTGCCTGGCTTACCTGGCGTTCGTTTTGCGCTTCATGCCTTAACGGCCTGCGTGACGTGGCAAGTTGCGGATGTGGCATGCTTAACAGAGCAGACCGTCCTGCCTGCCCGGATTTAACCTGTGGCAGGGTTTGCGCGCCCGCTGCGGCCGGGCTGGTGACAAGGACCAGTAAGATGTAATAGACTAAAAGGTGTTTTCCCATGCTCATAATCCAGCCAGGATCAGTGGTGGCTGTTACCAAATTACTCAGGTAACCGGGACACTAACGAATTAATTGTCCAAATAGTTTCCAGGGCGGCTCATTCAACCAATTCGACCGTTGAGTTTTAGGGGTGCTATCAATGTTTGCCGGTGTGTCCGTAACCTCCTTCGCCTCGATGCGTTTCAGAAAGAACTTCAACTTCTTCCCATTTTATACGCTCATGCCTGGAAAGCACCATTTGCGCAATACGCTCACCTGTCCTGACGACAAACGGTTCAGCGGAAAGATTTACCAGCAAGATCTTTATCTGACCTCGAAAATCTGCATCGATGGTTCCCGGTGAGTTAAGTACGGTAAGCCCATGTTTAAGGGCGAGACCGCTTCTTGGCCTGATTTGCGCTTCATAACCTGGAGGCAGCTCAATATAGATCCCGGTGGGTATAAGCTGCCGGTCCAGTGGAGCCAGGAGGATATCCTCTTCAAGATAAGCCCTTAGATCGACTCCGGCAGCGAGCTGGGTCTCATACCCCGGCAGCGGATTTGGGCTGCGGTTAATAATAAGGATCTTGGTATGCAGATCACCTTGAAGCATCGTTCCCTAGAATCATGCGCAAAAGTTCGGTTTTTTCCCGCATAAAAATGAAGGCCGAGAACACGATGAATATGGCTTCGCCGATCCAGATATTTCGTTTGAATCCAATGAATGAAACCATCATCAGAAACACAGCCAGGAGCAGCACACTGAGTGACGAAGCAAGGTCATAAGGAATCGGATAGTTGCGCTGGCCCCAAAAATAGGATAGAAGCATCATCACCAGGTAGGCTGCAAAAGTCGTCCAGGCCGAACCCATGAACCCGATCCATGGGATAAGCAGCGGGTTTAGTACAATCGTGATGACCGCACCGATGCCCGAGATGTAAAAGCCGTATTTGGTCTGGTCAGAAAGCTTATACCAGACCGAGAGGTTCATGTAGATCCCCAGACACACATAGCCCAGGAGAATAAGAGGCACCACGCGCAGGCCCTGCCACATTTGTCGGTTAGGTATGAAATACTTGAGCAGTTCGATATTACAGACGATCCCTAGAAAAATGACCGATATCATGATCACAAAATATTTCATGATAAGGGCGTAGGTTTTAGGTGCGTTCGGATTTGAAGCATGGCTAAAAAAGAAGGGCTCGGCCCCAAGCCTGAAAGCTTGGATGAACAAATTCAAAAAGATCGCGAGCTTGCAGCAAGCGCTGTAGATACCCAGCTGAACGAGCTTTTCACCCGGGGGCAACAAATTTTTGAGGTAGATCTTATCGAGATTTTCGTTGATCACAAACGAGATATTCGCGATCAGGATGGGCCAGCTGTAGGCCAGCATCTGCTTGAGAAGCGTAAAGTTCAATTTGAATCTGAACCGCGTGATCTCTGGGAGGAGCAGTAAAAACGTAACTGCGCTCGCGATAAGGTTAGAGACGAAAACATAGCCTATCCAGCGGGGGCGGTAAATAGCAAGCGCGAGATGCCCTGCCGCGTTATGCATCCTGGCGATGGGAGGTAAAATAAAAATAAAAAAAAGGTTAAGGAGGATAAAGATGGCCACGTTTCCAGATCGGAGGACCGCATATCTGACAGAACGCCCTTCGGCCCTTAGCCTTGCGAACGGAATCACATTCAAATTGTCAAGCACCAGGAAAGCGAGAAACAGCAGAATGAACGCCGGGTAATCGACCATGCCATAAGCCACCCCTCTCTGAAGAAGGTTGTTTACAGAAGTGAGGCTAAAACAGGCAATGAGGGCAAAGAAAGCAGAAGTAAGAAACAGCGTGAAGGCCGAGTCATTGTAAACTTCGGGGTTTTGGTTTTCCCGGGTAAGAAATCGAAAGTAGGTGGTCTCCATACCAAAGGACAACACAGCGGCAATAATACCGGCATAACTGTAAAGCTCAGAGAAGACCGCGTACTGGCTCACCGGGTAAACGACCACGTAAAGCGGAGTGAGAAAAAAGTTAAGGACCCTTGCCGCGATTGTCGTTATTCCATAGATCGCCGTTTGCCCCGCAAACCGTCTTAATGTAGACAAACAGGGCTATTTAAGGATCTCAAAGTTCTTGAAGATAGGTGCTGCGTCAATTTCCAGCTCTTCGATCTTTACACTTTCCACCCGGGCATGATCTGGACCTTCCCTGCACCACTCGAGAAACTGATCCATTTGCAAGTGGTTCGCTGCCGCTTTGATGTGTAAAGCGCCATCGTGATGATTACGAATAGTGCCCTTAACGCCAAGCTGGTCTGCGACGGCTTTCGTAGCCGCCCTAAAACTTACTCCTTGTACCTTGCCTGACACAATAATGTTCAACACCCTAAACCTTATCAGACCACTCGTCATATTACTTATCCAATGAATACCGCCGTAGTTGTATCATTCGAGTAAGATCGTAAATAGTTTGCTTTAGGCGGCTTGTCGATTCCCGGATGTGTTTAAGGTAAAGCTGTTCGGAGTCGCCTATTTTACCTTCAAGTTCTTCGCTAAGAAGCGAGGTTAGTCCTTCAAGATTCGCGACCGGCGCCGTAAGATCATGAGAAGACAAGAAGACAAACGCGTCCAGATCGTCATTTATACGCTCCAGTTTCTGGTTCTTTTCCTCCATCTCGTTTTTCGCGTACTTAAGTCCGGTTAGCGCAAGCAGGTCCCGATGAATATTTGTTGTAATTCCAAACCATTTAATCACGACGCCATGTTCATTGTAAAACGGGATACCGTGGGTTTGCATCCATAGATATTCGCCTGTTCCTGTGAGGAAGCGGTGTGTAATATTAAATGCCGTTTGTGAGGCGACCGCCTGGTTCCAAGTTTCTATAGACAGATCACGGTCTTCGGGATGTACGGGCAATAGCCACCCGTCACCCATACATTCGACTTCACTCAGGCCGGTGATCTCAGCCCAGCGCCGGCTGTAAAAGTCCATCATTCCTTTTGAGGTGGCAGTCCAGAGAACATGAGGAATAGAGTCGGCCATGAACCTGTACCGCTCTTCACTTGCCTCCAGCGCATACTGAGACGAAATATTACTAAAGACGACCATCAAAAAATCTTTTGACCGGCAGGCACGAGCTTTGAACCAGCCGTCTACAGTTTCATCGAAGATATGGTGATCCCGTACCTCGGTAGGTTCATTGGCAACGAAAATATTGATATATATCTGCAGTATGCCTTCGTCGCCTGCACCAGGAAACAGCTCGAGGACGCTGTGATTAGCCAGGGCCCTGCCCATCATTCCTTCAGCCTTACGATTGGCGTATATGAACTTGAAATCGATGATCCTACAACCGAGCTGCTCATAGACAGGCTCATAAATAATCATTCCCTCCGTTGAAAGGTTAATGAAATTGGCCAGAATTGTAGGGTGGTCAAGCCCATTAAGTTCAGGTATAGGGAAATCTTTAATCTCAGCGATCTTTTCAGAAGTTATGTTCGCTCGCATAACAAGAATGAGTTTCAACTAAGTAAACGAAGCAGCGTGTTTAGTTGTTTGGTTGTTGGTGGATTCTCTCAAGTAAACTTGAAGACATGCTTTTAAGATAAGTATTAAAATTATAATTCACAACTCAAAATTCATCTAAAAATCCCAATTCAAAATTTCAAGCCTTGCCTGCTGAAATTCATTCCAGATCTCTTGTATGATCTGTGCCGCCGGTTGAAGCTTATTAACTAAGGCCGAAGCCTGTCCAATTTCCAGTTCCCCTTCGTCGAGATCGCCCTCAAACATTCCTCTTTTTGATCGTCCCCTACCAAGCAGATCTAATAGCTCCCCGACACTTGCTCCACGGCTTTCGGCTTGGGCGACTTGTTCGTAGAACCGGTTTGTGATGAGTCTGACCGGTGTGAGTTTTTTAAGTGACAGGCGGGTCTCCCCTTCCTTTACAGTTAGTATCTTGTTCTTGAACGCTTCGTGAGCCGAGCTTTCTTCGGCAGCGGCAAAGCGGGTCCCGATCTGCACACCTTCTGCGCCCAGATTAAATGCGGCGAGCATGGAGCGTCCACTGGCAATTCCCCCTGCCGCTATGATAGGCCGGCTGGTGTATTCCTTAAGCAGTGGAATAAGGCAGAAGGTTGTTGTTTCTTCCCGCCCATTGTGACCGCCCGCTTCGAAACCTTCGCCTACAATCGCGTCAACGTTCGCCTCTATCGCTTTTAAAGCAAATTTAAGCGAAGATACTACGTGAACGACGGTGATACCTTGCTCCTTTAATTGTACGGTATAAGTTTCGGGATTGCCCGCCGACGTAAAAACAATTTGGACCTTCTCCCGGCCGACTGCCTCAATCATCGCCCCGGCATGCTTATACATGAGCGGAATATTGACCGCGAAAGGCTTTTCTGTGGCGGTCCGGCATTTCGAAATGTGCCAGGTGAGCAGATCGGGATCCATGGACCCTGCGCCGAGGATACCCAAACCGCCGGCGTTGCTCACCGCTGAGGCAAGCTTGTAGCCGCTGCACCAAACCATCCCTGCCTGAATGATTGGATACTCGATATTGAAAAGTGAACAGATACGGTTTTTCATGCTTAACTAATTCGCGAGGATCGTGTGTCCTTGGTTATTCGCTGGTTCGCATCAAGACCCTCGATCAACACCAGCCCCGGTCTTTTCCCTTTTTCAATGCTACCAAACTGCTGGTCCCAGCCGAAAAATCGGGCGGGGTTGTAACTGGCCCATTTCAGCAGAGTGCCTAGACTTAGCTCAGGGAAATGCGTTTGAATCGTGAACATCTCAGCCACCATGCTTAATGAATCATTGCTGGCGAGGCTATCTGTCCCTATCATCATCGGGAAGCGCGCCTCGATCATCATCTTTAAGTCGGGAAGAACACCGGTTATATAGAGGTTTGCATTTGCGCAAATACAAAAAGCGACGTTTTCGGGGTGCTTGATTGAAGCCAGATCAGCCTTAGTGGTAAACGTATTATGAACGAGGATCTTCTTCTGATTCCCAAGCCAGGGAAGATAGGTTGGAAGTGATCTGGCTGAATACGGGTGATAAAAATCAATAGGAATGCCTAGACGAGAATAGAGTTCACGAAACGCACCCGTCCCGTTTTGATAGAATTCATTCTCACCGGCGCTTTCCTGATTATGTATGCTGAGTATCCCGGTTTCCTGGGCGCTTATCGCTTCAAATAGCTCTTTCGATACGGAGTAGGGTGCATGTGGTGTGATGCTCACATGTGGAGGCTTTGTTTTTGAGGGGAATTCCAAAATATATTGCCGCTTTAGGTCCCTAATTCCCTGCAAGACCGGCTTAGAACGATCTGGCACAAATGAAAACCCCTCGATGAATGTGTGACACACCATCGAACTCGCCGCTTTGAGGCCAAATGAGGCGTTTAAGTTGGAGATGTCGCCAATGGCCACTACCCCCGAATCGTGCATACCGCTTATCGCTTCACGTATTGCCACTTCAACGGTTTCAACAGGCGCGTCACGAATCGCCAGTACGGCGACAATGAAGTCTATTAGTCCTTTTCCCCGGGCAATCTTTCCGTTGAGATGGCTCAACTCGAGGTGGCAGTGCGCGTTAATGAATCCCGGGGCAATCACACCCTGGTAGTATTCAGTTTTTAGGGCTGCATGCCGGGGCGTATTTTGAGCCTCATTTTCGCTTTGAACGTCCATTATAATACCTTCATCATCGAGGATGATTGTCCCATTTTTAACGGGTTCTCCGGAGAGTGTATATATAAGGTCTGCTTTAAGCTTTTTCATCCCGGCGGCTAAGGTGATTATTTTCAGTAAATTTGACTGATATGATCGTTACCAGCGACGCCCGGGTCAGTAATCATGTTCTAAAGGATATTCGGCAACTCACGATGCTTGACCTGCAGAAAGAGCTGGTGTCCTTGGGTGAACCTGGATTTCGGGCGAAACAGATTTACGACTGGCTATGGAAAAAATCAGTAATCTCGTTTTCTAAAATGAGCAATCTTTCCCTGGCACTAAGGGAAAAACTTGACGGGCACTTTACCATTCGTGCCCTGTCGCAGGGACGTAAGCAGATCAGTGCCGATGAAACGATTAAGAATACATTCGTTCTTGCCGATGGTAATTCAGTTGAAGGTGTCTTAATTCCCACACCCGGGCGAATGACGGCCTGCATTTCGAGTCAGGTTGGCTGCAGTCTCAGCTGCAAGTTTTGCGCGACTGGTTATATGGAGCGCAAACGTAATCTGAATGCCGACGAGATCTATGATCAGGTGGTGATGATTGATAAACAAGCTAGGGAGCACTACTCTACTCCTCTAAGTAACATAGTGTACATGGGGATGGGCGAACCCTTGCTTAACTACGCCAACGTCTTAAAATCGATCGAGCATCTTACCTCTGAGGATGGGCTTCATTTCTCAGCCAAACGGATCACTGTCTCCACAGCTGGTATTGCGAAAATGATTCGGCGGCTTGGCGACGAAGAAGTTCGGTTTAACCTAGCGTTATCGCTCCATGCGGCAAATGATACAAAGCGAAATCAGATTATGCCCATCAACGAACAAAACTCGCTTGTGAGTCTTCGGGACGCGCTGAAACATTATTTTGCGAAGACCCGGAACCCCGTTACCTACGAGTACATTGTCTTTGACAAGTTCAATGACTCTCTCACAGATGCGCGTGAACTTGCTGATTTTTGCCGCCATCTTCCCTGCAAGATTAATTTGATTGAATACAACCCAATTAGCAATGCCTCTTTTTTGAATGCCGCCGCCGATAAGATCGATGTTTTCGCTGAATTTCTGCGAAGCAGAGGGATTGTGTGTAATGTTCGACGTAGCCGTGGCAAGGACATCGATGCTGCTTGCGGCCAGCTCGCTTTGAAAGAACATCCGGCTAGATTGCCACTTTGACTAACGGCTGGCCGTCTGCCCTATTTGAGCTTTTATTCCCTCGAACTTGCGCGATCTGCAAGGTGCAACTGGTGGCCGGTGAAGAAGCTATATGTATTCAATGCCTGTTAGATCTTCCTCAAACTGGTTTCCATCGAAGTGTGGCGGACAACCCGCTGCAACGTCAATTCAAAGGTCGAATCCCCGTAGGGCCGGTAGTAGCCTGTTACTATTACTTCCAAGGTGGAAAAGTTCAAACTTTACTTAAAGAACTCAAATATCGCGGCAACCAAGAAGCGGCTACAGCTTTGGGGCGCTTATACGCTCGTAATTTGTTTGAACTGCCTTACTTTTCGGCTTGTGATGTCATTGTTCCAGTTCCCTTACACGCTTCGAAATTTCGAAAGCGAGGCTACAACCAGGCCGAAGTCTTTGCCCTTGGTTTGGCCTCTGGCCTCGGTCTTCCTGTCGACAACAAGAGTCTTGTGCGCGTTAAAAGAGGCAGCTCGCAAACAGTCAAAGACCGCTCTGAGCGGTACTCGGAGCTACAGGATCAATTTGGCCTATCGCCTCTTGAGGATTGGACGGGGCTGCGAATCATTCTGGTTGACGACGTTATAACAAGTGGAGCCACCATTGAGACCTGTGCAAGGCTATTTCTTGATCGAGGAGCCGCCGTTTGCGCTGTCGCAATTGCCTGGACTAGCGGAGGTTATGGATAAACAAAGCATTTCTCATTTTGAAGTACTCAAGTTATCCAACTACAAATAAAAACTGGTTTCTGTATATTAAGTACTTTCCGTTTCCTGACTGATTCACTGATAAGGTAAAACTACCTTTTGCTGTAGTTAAACGACTTCGTATTAATTTGCTTCCCCGACTCAAGCGCCAATGACCACTGAAGGCTTCTATACCAAGGTTATTCAATCTTTACTTTCGACGAATAAATTGCAGACAACAGATAAAATTTTAGTTATTTGTGCAGGTAGCCTTGACCGCAAAATTTTTATGGAAAATAAATTCCTGAATGTTACTATCAGCAATTTAGATGTCCGCAGGAACGAGAAGGCCTTTGAACCGTACCAATGGAGTTTTCAGGACGCCGAAAATTTAGACTATTCTGACCAAGACTTTGATTGGGTCGTGGTTCATGCGGGGTTGCACCATTGTTACTCTCCTCACCGGGCACTGCTTGAAATGTTAAGGGTTGCATCAAAAGGGATACTTGTATTTGAAGCAAAGGAAGGGCTTCTTTTTAAGTTGGGGAAATCTGTCAAGCTTGTCCGTGACTATGAATTCGAAGGAGTTGTTGCTAATGATTATAAATTTGGGGGAGTTGCTGATCTGCCTGTCCCAAACTTTATTTACCGATGGACAGAGAGGGAAATCGAGAAAACCATCAACTCTGTCTATCCGGCACATCAAAATCCAATCAAATTCTTTTATGGCTTAAGAATTCCGATTGAGCGCTTCTTGAGCAGCAAGTCTGCTAGTAAACGCCTCTTGGGTTTTTCACTTGCAAAAATTGGCGAACTCGTCTTTTTGTTCTTGCCAAAACAAGGAAATCAGTTTGCTTTTTCAGTGACCAAGTCGAAAAAGACGAAGCAGTGGATCACAGAGAACAATGGTCAGCTAATACTTGACAGTGCTTATGTCATAAAAAATCTTCTGTAATGATCGTAATAACGATTTCTCAGTGAACTTATATACACCGGTTGGTATTAGGAGCCCTAAATTCAAGATCACCGTTTCTATGTTAAAGCTGGGTCGTCAAATCCTGTGAGTAGATAGAGAATAGACCTGTTTGTACCCAATCTGGAAGTCAATTAAGATAGAATCTTGTTCAACGTTGATCAAGGAAAAAAGAGCAGGGACAATTTTGGGGGATTGTCACCTGCTCAATCTAAATTAACGCTCTCAAGTATTCTTACGGCAATTACAATCAAAGGTTACAAACCTTTACTAATCTTGTGAAAGAATGGATATCGATCACGAATTACACCAGACCAGTCGAGACAATCAAGTCAAAGCGTTGCTTTAAGATAACCGCAGCCTAAAGCAACGGGCGCTGTTTACTTCAATTGGGAATTTACAGGAGAAGGCTATATTGATATGCAATTTACAAGTCTTTGCAAACAATATTATTCCAAACATTTCGTTCAGCTGCTGGGCCGCAAAATTAACAAGAATAGTACTAAGAGAGTTTGTTGTCCTCTGGTTTGAAACCTTATAATTCATTCTAAAACTACTCACTTTATTCCCTAGACGTGCGTTAAGATCTGATGTTAAGCAAAACCATTACATTTGAACACGCCTTTTTGGTTTGTTTTTTACACAAAACGTCACGTTTGGGAGTGCACCAGCATTCATATGAACTTATCAAATGTCTAAATTAATCTGGTTTAAATCAAATACCAATCTCACGACTAACAAATGAATCACTCAGATTTAAGATCAGACAGTTTTAAAGCTAACGATTCAGAAATATCATTCGAAGGTTTCGGCGAAAAACTGCGTAATGTATCTTATATGCTTGTTAATTACAAGGTATATATTTTTTGTGGAACATTAGCTGGATTGATTATCGGGGTAACATTTGGTTTATCAAAGAAGCCGGTATATATGGCTGAATATACGTTTGTCATTAACGATGGCAATTCTAACTCCGCGAGCAAGGCTATGATAGCCCAGACCCTCGGATTAAATTTATTTGGAGGTAATTCCGGCGGCTTCTTTCAGCCAGACAATATAGGAGACTTACTTAAGTCGAAGCTAATTATTTTTAAATGCCTTCGAAAAAAGGCAAAGATGAATGGACAGCTTGATTTTCTAGTAAATCACTATTTAGATATATACAAGTTACGCAACGAATGGAACGATACATCTCGGCTATATAAATACAGATTTGATGGTGATACTATACGCAACCGGGTGTTATACAATACCTTATTTGACATTGTAAAATCAGAAGTTGTCAATAGAAACCTTATCATAGAAAAAGAAAAAAAATCCAGTTTGAATTCGTTGAAAATTGTTTCCAGGAGCGAAACATTTTCAAAGATATTTGCTGATGCTCTAATTCAGGACTTAATCGACTTGTATGTACAAACAAGGGTAGGGAAACAAAGGCAGACAGTTGTACAGCTTCAACACAGAACAGATTCGGTAAAAGTGCTGCTATTATCAACAATGCGTGGATTCGCGTACAATGAAGACCGAAACTTAAACGTAGTACGACAAGAAGCGAAAGTTAGCAGTCGGGCACAAGAACTGAATATTTCGCTATTGCAATCTGTTTATACTGAATTAGTAAGAAATCTCGAGGCGCAAAAATTAAGTTTGGTCAATGATACCCCTCTTATTCAGATTGTAGATAGGCCAGATTATCCACTTGTTGTTTCAAGTCCTTCTTGGCTGAAAGCGTTAATAACTGGAGCAATTGCCGGTCTGATTTTGTCGGTGTTGGCTGTTGGCACCCATTCAGTACTGATAAAAGTTTTTAAGTAAAAAAGATTTCTTAAATGATCAATACTACTTGAAATGGTGAAAAAGCAATGATTCTTTTGTATTTGATTCTTCCTTTGCTGGCATTACTTTTCTACGCTGCTGGTTTAACGGATAAGAGTAAGGAAAAGTTTTATTTTTGGCTATTTGCAATTTTTCTTATCATCATTGCAGGGCTTCGCGAGCCGGGTACTGATAAGGACTCGTTAAACTATTTTGACCTTGTCGAAAACGCAGATCGACTTCCAATTTACTTCCGTAACTTTTTAGCTTATGTTTACTGGGAACCTTTTTATTACTTTCCAGCTTCGGTCATAAGAACGTACAGTCTTCCTACAGCTTTGTTTTTTATCTTTTATGCATGTATGTCGGTTGGCGTTAAGTTTTATGCAATTCAGAGAATGACCCCATTCCCGTTCCTTTCCTCATTCGTCTTAGTATGTCATTTTTTTTACCTGCAAGACATGACTCAGATTCGGACAGCCGTTGCAGTTGGTTTCATGTTGTGTGCTATTCTGGCTTTAGTTAATCGTAACTATATTAGTTTTATTTTATTGATATGTATAGGTGGTCTTTTTCATTACTCACTTTTAATTTTATTTTTTCTGGCGTTTCTTGATACGCATACACTTAACAGATATATTTACTTCGGATTGTTAGTCATTCCTTATTTACTAATATTTGCAGGTTTTAACATAGTTGATCTACTTAGCCTAGCCAACCTCGGTGTCTTTACCGAAAAACTACAGATTTACAACGATTTGGTTCAGGCAGGTGTTTGGAATTACATTAATTTATTTAGTGTTGAATTGATCATTCAAATATCACTTTGCTCATTGTTTATTTTGAAATGGGATGTATTGCAAGCAAGAAACCGCTTTTCAGTAATCCTTATTAAGGCTTATGTTATTTCCGTATTCCTGCTGGTAATTTTTTCTCCCATCCCTACTTTCAGTTTTAGGTTCGGAGGGCTCCTAGAAGGAGTTCATATTATACTTATCCCATTCTTGTTATATATTATTAAACCAAAAGCCTTATCTTACCTTATAATCTTTTCCGTTTCAAGTGTCCTTTTTTACATCGCTATCTTTTATGCCAAATTTGTCGAACCTTATTCTTTGTTTACAGAAGGGATTTCATTTCATGCCATTAGTGGCCCTTAACATACAGACACAGGGTGACTGCTCTTGCCACCTGCTTTTAAACACACTTACCTATAATTGGAAACACTAAAACACTTGTTAGAGCATTTGAGTCTTTCAGGATATTAATGACATTTAATTCCATGTATCTGAGCTATGTCGTCACTATCTAAAAGAGCAAGATAGTCTCCTTTCATCTTAGTTAAACCTAAGTTTTTTTTAAAAAAAAGGCATGATTGTTTTCGTACTAGAAAAAAAGTATACTTGAATCGACAAAAACACAACAATATCTTTAGTTGCATCTGTTTATTAGATATTGCAGATTTGAGATTTTTTCACTACCGTATGCTACCATGAAACTAGAAATAAATGACTCCCGCGGATATCACCCTACTTTGTAACCGAAGATGAAAAGTATCGGTGACAGCCGACCTCTAGATTATGAAGATGCTCTAGTATCCATTATTGTACCGTGCTTTAATTCTGAGCGTTTTTTGGAGCAGACATTGTCAAATGTTGGTCAGCAGAGTTACAAGAATTGGGAATGCATCATTATTAATGACGGATCGACAGATTCTACTTCTACCATTTGTAATTCGTTTGTGAATCAAGACACGAGATTTCATCTGTTTACTCAAACTAATCGTGGTTTGCCTGCTTCGCGAAACGCAGGCTTGCGAAAATCTAAAGGACAATATATCCAATTTCTTGATTCAGACGATTTTCTTCATAGTAAAAAAATAGAAACGCAGATAAAATTATTAAAAGAAAACCCGGATACAGACATTATATATGGTCCTTGCAAATTTTTTTCATCAGAGGAGCCAGGAGTGCTGTACGACCGGTACGATCTAAAGAATGGTCGATGGATGAAAGTCATATCAAGCAACGATCGCCTTAGGTCTATAGAGATCATGATAACTAGCAATGTTATGCCTGTTAATGCCGCATTATACAGGATCAGGACAAATCGACAATTCAGGCTTTTCGATGAGTCTTTGAGATCTCTTGAAGACTGGGATTATTGGCTTGGTCTATTGTTCGACGGAGCAGTCTTTCAGTTTGATGCCGATCCAAACACCGTTTCTTATATTAGAGTGCATACCACATCCATGACAAGGAACTCTTTTCAAATGGCGTCGGCTAATCATTTGATCCGTGAAAGACTGAATCTAAAGTTATTGGAATTGAAGCTGTTTTCGGAAGCGGAAAGAAAAAAACTAATCAGTCTGAATAAATACTTTATAGGGCGCATAATGGTCAGAAATTTTGATATTCAACACGGTTTGCAGTTGATTTTCATCAACGCACATTCCGCTCAAGGTGGTTTCTTAAATTTATTAAAGGGTCTATCTGACCTATTCTACAGGCTCAAATCCTCGTTTAAATTCTAGCACAAACGCCTGCTACGTGGTTATATCTACGACGTTTTTCCTGTCACGGGTTATTATCAAAATGTAAAACACTAAAGATTGATACCACCGTTGTCTTTGATAGCCGCTTTTAAATAGTGTAATTGAAGCGCCCAATCCGCCTTTACTTCCAAGTGAAATAAACTTATTCAATTCGATTTTAGCAGCGTGGGTCAGAGATAATTTAAAGTTATCACGGAGTAATATCGCAAGATTAATTTCCCTATCAATTTCGGCGGCCATCTTTTCCCAATGAAAGAATAACCGGTCAACCCTATTTTTAAAATTACTAGCTTTATAAGTACCGGAAACATTGCTCCCATGTTGTCTGTAAAGTATTGATGAATGTGGAAGGTATTGAACATTGCCAGTGGCAGCTGCAACTAAGAGTATCCAATAGTCATGGATGATGGCTTCAACAGGCACAGGTGTGACTAAAATTCTAAGAGACTTGTTAATCATCATAGTACATCCGTATGCAAGACTTTGAACCAACGCATGTTTTAACTCAATTTTATTCGATTTGACTACCGAGAAGTCAACTTTTGAGGTAATTTCTTTGAGATGGTCGTCGACGTATGTAAAGTTCGTAAATATGAGGCAAGGCTCTTCCTCATGAGCAGCTTCCAGTTGCCACATTGCTTGAAATGATTTCGATATCTTATCCGCTCGCCAAAAATCGTCTTGATCCGCGAACATAGTGAAACTATTCACTGGCGTTACTTCTAACAATCTGGAGAAATTATGTCCTGCTCCATAATTATTTTTGTAACCGATATCTGGTATGTATATGATTCGAGAGTCAATGATTGAATACTGTTGGATAATTTGAACGGTTTCATCTGTTGAGCCATCGTCTCTTATATAAAGATTCCAATTTATATAATCCTGACTAATAATACTTTCTATTTGATCACTTAAGTATTTAGCACCATTAAATGTTCCCATTAGGATGCTTATTATTTGATCATTAGGGATATCAAAATCTTTCGCTGTATGCATTTGTATAGATGGATTGTATAAATAGCCAATTTCGTGTAAATTGACTATCAGCCATGCTAAAATAATTAGTATGTTCGCCTATAAATAAATAAATATAGCATGAATCTCTTTGATTTTGCCTTGCGTTTTCGAGATGAGGCTGCCGCCAGATCGGCCTGTAAGTCGTTTCTTGAGCGCCAGGGCGTAACCTGCAAGAAATGCGTCGGCATAGATCACCACTGGCTTGAGAATCATTGGCAATACCAGTTTAGATGCTGTAAGTTTCGAACGACGTTACGCAGTGGGACGGTCATAGAAGCCTCCAATCTACAGTTCATACTAGCTCATGGCAATTCACATATTTACCTCCAATAAAAGGAGTGTCTCAGCTGTCGAATTGCAGCGACAGCTTGGTCGCAAACGGTATGAGCCCATTTGGGCGAAGCTTCAAAAACTACGCATTGTCATGGAAAACTGGAATGAGCTACACGTAAAAGGGTTTGGTTGAAGTCGACGATATCTTTTTTGAGCGGGTTCCTCAAGTTAGGAAGAATGAAGAAGATCCTGAAAACTCGGCCACGGCGTCAGTCAGCATGGCAAAATGGTGCTTATGGCTCCTTGCGAGCCTGTACCAGAGAATAAAGGTAAGGTCAAACGTAGCATGGCCACAAAATTGAGGTATGTCATGAACGAATACTGTCATAAACAAACGGAACAGCAAATCGATTCGCTGTTCGACCGCTTGAGTGTCGCTTCCGTCAACGGCTCGTAGTATAAAACTGCATGTTAACAACTGCGAATAGTGATTTAATTGAATATCGCTTACCACATATGCCAATGACTTTAAGTATATGATTTCAATTAACTCGTGAACATCCATTCAATAAACTATTAACCTACTTATTTTATTAACCCGTGAAAGAAGAAAATGAATTACTTGAGACTCAAAAATGGACTGAGGTTATAAGACCTGATCAGCCTTGGTATCAATTGGATTTAGGGGAATTGGGCTCGAGACTAGATTTAATGTTTATTTTGTTTGGCAGGGACTTTATTGCAACTTACAAGCAAACAGTACTTGGGGTGCTCTGGTTTTTAATTCAACCGTTATTCACAACTGCAATTTATTATGTTGTTTTCACAAAAATTGCTCATGTTTCAGTTGGTGCGATGCCGCCAGTATTATTTTATCTTTCAGGTATAATGCTTTGGAATTTTTTTTCAGAAAGCTCCCTGAAAATTGCAACTACTTTTTTAGGGAACGCAACAATAATTGGAAAGGTTTACTTTCCAAGATTGGTTTTACCAATTTCTTCTACACTTTCAAGCCTTGTCCGATTCGGAATTCAATTCTTTCTTTTTTTCCTTTTTTGGATTGCCTTTTTGACCCTGCGAACAAGTGTCATCAAACCCAACTCTGTTATATTTTTAATCCCTTTTATTGTACTTTTTATTGCAGCATTTGCATTTGGCTTAGGGTTAATTGTGGCAGGGTTAACAACAAAATACAGGGATTTACTATACCTTTTAACGTTTGGACTCCAGCTATTTATGTACGCGTCTCCTGTAATTTATCCATTGAGTGCGATCAAAAATCCGCGATATTTGCTTCTGATACAGTTAAATCCTTTATCTGGGCTGATAGAAGCGTTTAGATATGGTTTTTTTGGAAGTGGAGCTTTAAATGTTGGCCTACTTATTTATGACGTAGTTACTATCTTGTTGTTACTAGCTGTTGGGCTCTTTTTATTTAAAACCGCTGAAAAGACATTTATCGATACAGTTTAACATGAGACATATTGCGATTAAAGTCGAACATCTTTCGAAAAGCTACAGATTAGGCCAATTAGGAACAAACAGTTGGATAAAGGGAATTAAAAACAGATTAGAGCGTTCGCCAGACTACAACGATGCAGCGAGCAGCGAAAAATTAAGACATCAATCTGGAATAAATTGGTCTCTTAGAGATGTTTCGTTTGATGTAGAGCAGGGAGGCGTATATGGAATTATTGGTAGAAACGGAGCTGGTAAATCAACATTACTAAAAGTACTATCTAAAATAACGCGGCCTACATTAGGTGAAGTTAAAATAAATGGGCGAGTTTGCTCACTTTTGGAGGTCGGAACAGGGTTTCACCCCGATCTAACCGGAGGCGAAAACATCTTTTTAAATGGGGCTATTCTCGGTATGAGCAGACGTGAGATTCGTGCAAAATTCGACGAAATCGTAGATTTTTCTGGTGTAGAAAAATATATCAATACTCCTGTAAAACGATATAGTTCGGGAATGTATGTTAGGTTAGCTTTCGCAGTGGCAGCCCATTTGGAACCTGAAATTCTCATACTTGATGAAGTGTTAGCTGTTGGTGACATGGAGTTTCAAAAAAAGTGCCTTGGTAAGATTGATTCAGTGGCCAACAACGACGGTCGAACCGTGCTATTTGTTAGTCATAATATGAGCGCTGTAGTAGCTCTTACAAAAAGATGTGTTTACTTGGATAAGGGCACTGTTAAATTTTTAGGCGATACTCGAGAAGCAATTGATGCTTACCTAGCGCCAACAAAGGAAGCAGATCAAGTAATGGTTTTGGAACCAACAGCAGAGGCTGTGAGTGTCATTTATATTAAACTTGATACTTCCATTTTAAATAATATACAAGAATTCGGAAAGCCATTAGTTGTCGAGTTTCGCTTTCATGTTCGGGAATTTCAAAAAGGTACTTGTTTCAGTTTTAAAATTGTTGACAATATGGAACGCGCTGTTATTCACAGCTGGATTTCTGACTACGAAACATCTTTTTGTCGTGAACCCGGAAAGCACATTTTTACATGTACCTTTCCACAACTCCGCCTCAACGTAGGTGACTACTACTTATTAGCTCACTTGTCTGAGCCACCCGGCGGGAAACTTTTGCAAATGATTGAATATGCTTGCCCTTTCAAGGTGGACTTTTCAAATGAATATAGATTATTTCCATTTCCTAGATTATCTTCTGACTGTGTGTATGTGGAGGATTTTTCTTGGACACGGCAATAAGTCTAAAATTCAAATTAAAATGACATGACGACAAGTTTAGTGAGTTTTGCAACAACTGAATTCGAAAAGTATCAGCACGATCTCTCAAGAACGGCAAAAACACTTGGAGTACAAAGAATATTCGAATACACAAAAGAAAGGGATCTCTTATCAACTCCTTTTTATCGTGAAAATATGGATTTACTCGATGTCCCAAAAGGCGCTGGCTACTGGGTATGGAAACCGTATTTTATACTTCAGGCACTAAAGCAGTTAAAAGAAGGGGATATCCTGTTGTATGCAGATGCTGGAACTTCATTCTTGTCTTCGTTTAAACCATTAGTAAATTTATGTCAAGCCGATTCGAACGGGATTCTTTTATTCGACATGAGGCCCCTGTTGAATAGGGAATGGACAAAACGAGATTGTTTTATTTTACTTGGCGCAGACGAAAGCCGCTATTGGGACGCCTATCAGACTATGGCGACGGTTATTGTGCTTAAGAAGAGCGATTTTGTGATTGGTTTTATACAAGAGTGGTTAAAGTGCTGTTTAGTTCCGTTAGCTGTAACTTCAGATGCAAGCTTACTAGGACCGGAATTTAAAGAGTTCATTGAGCACCGCTGGGACCAATCAATTCTTTCAATTCTTGGAATTAAATATAACCTTAACACTTATCGAAGTCCAGCGAAATGGGGAAACTATCTGAAATTTCCACAATTCCGTAGACGAAATGAATACAAGGGTTACCCATACGCTCTTAAAGATACAATTCAGGACTATGCGGTTGAGCCGCAGCTAAACTCACCATACGGGACTATATTTGAGTTTAACAAGCGTGCGCAGGATCTCGGACACCAGCCTCTCACAAGTGATTCTTCTCCTAAAATATTTCCTTTAAAACATCTTGTGAAATACATTGCTCATACTGTAGCTAAAATATCGCAAAGAGCAGGTTTCAAAGATGAGCGGTAGGCAACCTTTTTTTAGTGTAATAATACCAACTTTTAATTCAGCGGCAACTGTCGGTCTAGCTATATCAAGTGTTTTCTGCCAAACTTTTAATTCGGTAGAACTCATCTTGGTTGATGGTGCATCGACAGACGATACGTTACGTTTAGCTAGGGATTCTGTGCCTGAACTCTACAAAAGTCAAATTAAAATTATCTCCGAACCAGACCAAGGCATCTACGACGCCATGAATAAAGGAGTCCGAAATAGTGCCGGTGATTACCTGTTATTTCTTGGGAGCGACGATAGTTTGTTTGACTCAGCTGTTTTAGAAAATGTGTTTAGCATTTTAACATTAGAGCCGTACAAAATTGTCTATGGAAAAATTCAGGCAGTTAACAGCCGGGATGACCTTTTAGATGGTTTAGTTTACGGAATTGAAGCAAGCCGATTAAGTATTTATTTTAATAATATTTATCATCAAAGTACTTTATATCATAGGAGTTGCTTTGACGAGTTAGGGTTATTCGATGGCACTTTTAGAATTCAAGCAGATTGGGCATTCAACTTACTATGCTTCGCAAAATTTAAACCTAAATTCATAAACATTATAATTGCAAGATATAACGTACTAGGCGCCAGCTCGAATAATGATAAAGAGTTTCAGAGGAAGAAGTTTTCGATCTATATATCAGCGTTTTCATTTAATCCGTTTGACGAAAGATACTCGGTTTTCCTTTGGGATTATAATAATTATTACAAACAACAACTTGAGCAGGGGAATGTTGTAGCTGGCCTCCTTTATCAACTTGTATTTCATTGGCATCTGCGTATAAAACACATCGATAAGGTCAAGGCACTTCCAAAGAACATTTTTGAACGTATAGATCGATGGAGAAGTTAGAATTTGCGGAATTGATATCGATTTGTATCCCCGTTTTTAACGGTGAACAATATCTGCATGAATCAATAACTAGTAGTTGCGAGCAAGACTATGAGCGAATCGAAATAGTTATCTGTGATGATTGTTCGTCTGATTCAAGTTGGCAAATCATACAGACTCTTGCATTAAAGGATAGTCGAATTCGAGCATTTAGAAATAAACAGAACCTTGGACTTGTAGGGAACTGGAATGCCTGTCTGAAGAAGGTAAAAGATGGCTGGGTTCAATTCATGTTTCAGGATGACTTTTTTACAAGTTCTACGTCAGTTCGCAAAGCAATAAAGTCTGCACAAAGCGTTGGGTCAGAAATAATTTTATTTGATAGGAATTATGTTTTTTCTAATGGTATTGCGGTTACTCGTAAGACTGCTTTAAACTTCAAACTACCTAAACTATCAAAGTTTATTCGACATGGAGGTTTGAAATATGGACATGAAATTATATGTGAGTTTTTAGGCACTTTTAAATTTCAAAACTTTATGGGAGAACCTATTGCTGGTTCTTTTAAACTAAGTGTTTTAAAAAATACCGATTTGTTTGATGAGCGGTTAGCTTCACTCTGCGATTTCGATTTTTGGCTAAGACTCTGCTCAAATAATGGATGGACATTTTTGCCACAACCGCTGGTAAACTTTAGAGTTCATGAGAGAAGCCAATCCTCAGGCCATATTGAAACTTCCGTTGAATTAATCGATAAAATATATTTGTTAAAAAAGATATTATTAAATAAAGATTACAAATTGATTAAGAGCTATCTGAAAGAACAACACTTGGACGAAGACATTCTTTATTCGGTTAAAAATGAAATTGAAGCTGCGTATTTATTGCGTCCCGATATATACAATGAAGTAATAACTAACCCTTGGTTGCTCAATCAAGATATTTCCGCTCTACTTCCAAGAAAGTCGATAAAATTAAAGTTAAAAAAGGCAATAAATATTGTTTTAACGTCCCTTTCGAATAGATAAAATTTAGAGCTGTTTCTAGAAGTGTTAAATTTTCATTGCTCGAATTAAACTAAATAGTGGTACCGCAGTAAAGAAGTTTATGTTTTTGGCTTTTTTATGTTAGACCAAAGAGTGTCGGCAATTGAAATAAATACTTTAAGCTTATAAAAAAGCAGTCGTAAAAATAGGTATAGAAATGCAGATAGGTCAAAGTTTCGCCTAAGTACTGAGTTATAGCCGACTTTTAGAGCCCGCATGAATGAAAACTCATTTCGAGAAAGTGTTTGTGAAAATTCTATAATGTTTTGACGGTTTAGTTGAGTCCAAAATTCCCTAGTTTGCTTTGTGTAAGAAAAAGGCAAAATTGTATGCCATTTCTCACATATTTTATATGCTGTTTCAAGCCACTCTCCTGAGTAAAATCCTTCAGAAAAATGTTCGGCTAGAACATCAAACGTTACCAGGTTTTGATGAGATTGAGCAATTTGAAGAGAATAATCAATGTCGTATCCATGAAAACCAGGGAAAGACTTTGAATCAAATGGGCTTTGTGAAAAAAGCTCCTTTCTTACGCAGATCCAGGCGCCGTCAACAATTGTAACAGGAGCAGGGTTAAGACCCGAATATTGTATCTTAATAAGCTGGGCATCTTTTTTAACATACTTATAATGCTGAACAATATGGATTTCAACAAATTTTGAATTTCCAGACCAATCCCCTGGAATTTCTGTCTTTGCAATACCGCCTGCTAAAGCAAGTAAGCCGACCTTAGGATTTGAAAGTTCATTCATTACTATGGCTCCCCAGCCGATTGTTTTTATACGTACATCGTCATGTACAAAACACAGGAATGGGAATTTTGCCCTATTTCCACCGATATTGTAAGCTTCGGCAAGTCCAAATTTCTTGTCAGGGTTCGAAACGACAATTATTTCGAATGCGCAGCCTATTGATTTCGAAATGTTATCAGAGAAATCGTTAATATTTTTTTCATCTGCCGTTGAAACAACTATACTGATCACTTAATAGTAACTTATTGAATTTTACTTAATTCGGGTATGTGAGCTTTCCAAAATTCTTTGTCATACTTTTCCCATGCATGACAACCAAATGGTAACATCATATCATTTATTTTGTACAGTAATCTTGGCTCGCGTTCAAAAGCAAATCTTAGACCCAGCATGAAGTCTGGTTTGAACACCCCAAACCAGCTATACGAGCAGAAGACACTCCAAAAAATGTCTTCATTCATCTCTAAGTGTTTGACATAGTATTTAACTGTGTTTCGGTAACCGATTATTCTCATGCAAATTAATGGTAGCCTGGTGAGCCACTGTAGTGGTTTAAGGCTTGCATATTCTCTCAAAAGGCTTCGCACAGAAAGAAAAGGAGTCTTGCATTTTAAAACCTTTAAACAATAAGAAATTTTTCTTAGCGAGAATCCACCGTTTCCTATTTTGTGCTTAGTGCGGTAATAAGGGACGTCTTTGATATCGTCCATCCACGGAGCTCCTATATAATCAAAGTTACGGTCGCACCATTCGCTCAATTCGTCTTTGAAAACGAAGGCGTCTAACTGGTAAACGAGCATGAATTTGAAATTTGAGAACTTTTGATAAAAAGATAAACTCATTAGCAGTCTGTTATACCCTGCAACGCTGTCAAAATAAATCTGTTCAAAGTTCAGCGTAAAGGTATTTCGGCGTTGTTTTACAAGATTATCATAACATGTCATGTCTAAAAATTCGCTGCAGACAAAACATAACGGAAAATCAGACAAAATAGAAATACATGCTTTGAGGGACGATTCCTCACTTTTGGAAACTCGCACCTTGTAAACGGGAATTACCACGCAAACATTTTGCTTGCTTTTACTGACGGAACGCTTATACATACTATATTTGTCAAACATTTTATGACCGGTCTATTAGCACAAATTCCTAAACCTGAGTCGCTTCTTAAATTTGGATGGCCCTGGACATCAGAAACAGAACCTAAGCAATACGCTAATTTGCTTATGTGGCCGAAGATATCAGTTTTAATTCCATCTTTTAATCAAGGTGAGTATCTTGAGGAAACACTAAGGTCAGTGCTCCTTCAAAATTATCCATCAATCCAGATTATTGTCATTGACGGAGGAAGCACAGATCAGTCGGTCGGAATTTTGAACAAATACGATATTTTCATAAATTTCTGGGTATCTGAGCCTGATAGTGGACAAAGCGATGCACTTAATAAAGCTTTTTTAAAGGCTGACGGTGAAATCATATGTTGGCTTAATAGTGACGATACCTTTTTACCTGAGTGCTTAATTAGTGTTGCAAAAATGTTTCAAAAAGGCAGTAAATTTATTATTGGTGAGGTTGTCCTTACTGCTCACGATGGTCGAATCCTAAATATACTGAATAAGAGAAAATCATTTAGCCATATAGGGCTGTTAAAATTTTGGATGGATGCTTACATACCCGCGCAACCAGGTGTTTTTTTCTCTAAAAACTTAATAAAAAGGCACTTACTTGTAGATGTATCGTTAAACTACGGGATGGATTATGAGCTTTGGCTGTACTTGAGTTGTAATAATTGTATCGCTAAATGTGAGAAAGCTTTGGCTACCTACCGACTTCATGACAAGTCCAAAACTGTAGGTACTACTGGGTATGAGAAGTTTCACAATGAGTGGCACATGACAAGAGTATTTTACAAAGATAAACTTGCATTAGTGCGTAAAGGCTATCTTTTTATTTCCCATATACTATTCATAGTGATGAAAGGTCCAACATATTTAAAAAAGAAAATATGGGCAGCGTCCAAACATTAAAATTCAGTCAGCTCTGGAACACCCTATTTGCCTGTATTTTAATTTTGTTTTGTTCTTGTAAAAAGAATGAAAATTTGGTTGGCTTTGATGTTACTCAAAACGGACAAACAATTACGTCACCTCCCTCTCTAGACTATAAACTTGTTTTCTTAGATGACTTCTTGGGGTATTCGTTGGATACAACTAAGTGGAATTATCGTTCTCTTGGCCAATGGCGACAAGCCGTTAATACAAAGGACGCGATTATTCTAGATGGCAACGGAAATCTAGTGATTAAAACCTATCGAATTGGAAGCACCGTTTACACAGGGATGATCGACACGAGGAACAGGTTCGATTTTAAATACGGATACTTTGAGTGTAGAGTAAAGTTGCAGCAAAGACTTGGATTGTGGTCTGCTTATTGGCTTTTGCCTTACCGTTTTACAGATGGTTCATCTCCACTTACAGACGGAACTGAAATTGATATATTTGAACATTTTGTAAGAAATGGCCCAGACATATTTAAGAATGATCTCTGGTGGGGAGGTTATGGCTCCCTTCAAACTAATGGTCCGAGGGTATGTCGGTTACCTGGATTGAGTTCGGGATTTCACACTTTCGGGTTTGAATGGACCCCAACTGAAAACATTTTTTCAGTTGATGGATACAGAAGCTGGTCTTCTGTTTTGGGCATCTCGCAACAGAGGGAATTTTTGATCTTAAGTTGTGAAGTGCAGGACAATGCCGCAGGGGTTATTAATGACCCTAATTTTCAAGATCAACTGGTAATTGACTACGTAAAAGTGTATTCAAAGGAGTAAAGAAATAAATTACTATCCCCAAACGGCGTAGGACGTCGTAAAAGCGGTTCCTGCCAGACACTTTATGCGTAAAGCTGGCGTTTTCCCTGAGCATGTGACGAAGCTTAGGGACACCCACTCCTGGCAGCGACAAACGAATGGTCCTTACTTCGGCAATGACGGCCGTTTCAGTAGCTTTCACCTTCTTTGCCTGCCGCAAATGATATTAATAGGTTTGCTGGGTCTTCCCCAGCAGGGAGCATATCTGTTCTACTGAACGTTCTGGATGACGCATCTTCATCTTACTCACTGCTGGGGCAAACGCTTTTTTCTGATGTCGAGCCCCAAGTCTAGTTCTGCTACTTCAATGATCGTTTGCAACGCTTCTGAGCGCAACCGCTCATGGGCTAGCTGCTCGCGGAGCTTCTCTATCTCGACATTCAGGCCAGCCGCAAGTGTAGCTATAGATCCATCATTTGTAGGCACTACTTCTTCTCCCCGGCAGGCAAGGTCCTCCTTTTCTGAGCCAGCTATGTGAACGGTAAATAAGACTACACGATTTTTGGCACTTAAGAGTACACAATTTTCGGCATGATAGGCGTCGAGAAATCGGCATGATAAAGTACAGAGTCCATCTTCTGAAGTGAACCTCAAAAGAA